>ERZ890953.296-NODE-296-length-29498-cov-5.118500_pt1 | contig 29498 bp, 20 predicted proteins | sample MGYA00521264_ERZ890953 | MGnify/ENA primary metagenome ERZ890953 (study PRJEB32303, sample SAMEA104408629) | aquatic metagenome | biome: Brackish water; feature: Chemocline; material: water | place: Baltic Sea | collected 2014-10-26T21:54:00 | depth 200 m ...
AAAGTTTTAACTTCGTTATTAATGGATTCCCGCTAAAAGCATGCGGGAATGACGACATTGCATGATTTTCATACAGAGCCATAAAAATTTATAACCTTAATAATATCTGATTGGTTTTAAAGGTTGTTTTCAGAGTAAACTATGCCTGTAGTTTTCGGTTTGACTTACCGGTCTACTTTTGTAATGACTATTTTCACCACCACCATCATTAATAATTTTCAGGAACCACTAGATGATTAATTCCAGATTGTTCATGCCAACGTTTGCAGCTTTTTTATTGCTGTTAACCGGCTGTGATAAATTTCAATCTTCGAAGACTAACGTTACAGCCGCTGCTCCGGCTATGCAGCCGGTCGCCGTTACTACCGAGATTGTAAAGCTACAGAATATTCCAGTGGATTATGAGTTTGTCGGCCAGGTCGCCGGTTCGCTTGAGGTGGATGTGCGTAGTCGAATTACCGGTATTATTGAAAAACGTCATTATAAGGAAGGCAGCTTTGTTAAAGCAGGACAGTTGCTGTTCTCTCTGGATGATGCTTCATATAAAGCTGTATACCAACAGTCCCTGGCAGCAATCGAAAGTGCCAGAGCACAAAGCATCAGCGCAGAGGCTCAATTAAAAAAGGCTAAACGCGAATTAAAACGCGTTACTCCTTTAGCAAAAAAACAGATGTTAAGTCAAAATCAGGAAGATGATGCAGCTTCAGCTGTGGATATAGCCACAGCTCAAAAAGCCGTTGCAGAGGCAGCCATTAAAGAAGCTCAGGCCAACCTGTTAACAGCAGAAATAAACCTGGAGTACACCAAGATAAAAGCTCAGATCGATGGCTTAACCGGTCGCGCATTAAAGAATAAGGGGGCTCTGGTGCAGGCCGGCAGTGACAGCCTGTTAACCACACAGGTGCAAACTAATCCGGTTCATATCAATTTTGGTATTCCCGAAAATGACCAGTTACGCATCCGCAGTGAAATTGCAAAAGGCAAACTGGTGTTGCCAGAATCGGGTTTTAAAGTTGATCTGGCGGATGAGTCGGGTAATGGTTCGGGATATGCAGGCAAGCTGGATTTCCAGGATTATAAAGTTGATAACAACACTGGTAACTTTGCGATGCGGGCTTCAGTGGATAATTCCAAAGCCGTTTTGTCTCCCGGGCAATTTGTAAGGGTTCTATTAAAAGACGCTGTTAAAGTTAATGCGATTGCATTACCTCAACGGGCGATTCTGGATGGGCCCGATGGTAAATATGTTTATGTGGCCAGTGCCGGAGAAAATGGCATGAAGGTAGCTTTGCAAAAGAAAGTTAAACCGGGCGAATGGGTGGAACTGGATGATCAGCATAAAAATTACTGGATTATCCGTAGTGGTCTGGAAGTTGGCGATGAAGTGATAGTGGATGGGGTTGCGCGAATTTTCTTTCCAGGTATGCCGGTGAAGACAGATAACCCGGAAACCGCTGTCGCCCCCGTTAGCGATAAACAGTCGTAATAAATCGAGGATAGAGACAGATGATTTCCCGGTTTTTTATAGATAGACCCAATTTCGCTTACGTTATTTCGATTTTTATCATGCTGGCAGGCCTTGCTGCCATGCAAAGTTTGCCGATTTCGCAATACCCTGAAATTTCTCCACCCGTGGTTCAGGTCACTGCTATCTATCCCGGCGCTTCGGCCCAGGTTATTGAGCAAACGGTGGCGGCACCGATTGAGAATGCCATTAATGGTGTTGAAGGTTTGATCTATATGGCCTCGACATCGACATCAAGTGGCACACTGACTATTTCGGTGACTTTTGATATTGGCACCGATGTCGATCAGGCCGCGTTAAATGTTAATAACCGGGTAAAGCAGGTTGAAGCGCGTCTGCCGGAAGAAGTGAAAAGGCAGGGTGTGACAGTAGAGAAAGGCAGTTCCTCTTTTTTACAGGTACTGGCGTTTTATCCTGAACAGGAACGTTATGACGATATCTTTATTTCCAACTACGTAAAACTGAATATTCTTGATCGGCTGAAACGTATTCCAGGGACAACCAATGTGCAGATATTTGGTGCCAAGGATTATGCCATGCGCATCTGGATGAAACCGGATCGCATGACTCAGTTAGGATTAACGGTGAGTGATATTGCCACTGTTTTAAATGAACAGAATGCACAGTTTGCATCCGGCAAAATTGGCGAAAGCCCTAATGGTGGTGGTCAGGAAATGGTTTATAGCATAACCACCAAAGGCAGGTTATCGACCGTTGACGATTTTGAACAGGTCATTCTGAGAACCAATGCCGACGGTAGTAGTTTACGCCTGAAAGATATTGCTCGAATCGAGCTAGGTTCAAAAGATTATAATTTTACCGGTCAGTTTAATGGTAAATCATCGGCCCTGATGGGTATTTTCCTGCAACCCGGTGCAAATGCTCTGAGTGTGGCTGAAGAGGTTAAGCAGACGCTAAATGAACTGTCAGAAAGTTTTCCTGAAGGATTCAAATATGCCATTCCTTTCGACACCACAAAGTTTGTCGAAGTGTCGATTCGGGAAGTGTTGAAAACTCTGGGTGAGGCCATGTTGCTGGTGTTCCTGGTCGTCTTTATGTTTCTGCAAAACTGGCGTGCTACGTTGATTCCTACATTGGCGGTTCCGGTTTCGTTGCTCGGCACCTTTGCCGGCCTGTATCTGCTTGGTTATTCCATCAATACTCTGACCCTTTTTGGTATGGTGTTATCCATTGGTATTGTCGTTGATGATGCTATCGTGGTGCTGGAAAATGTTGAACGCATCATGCATGAACAGGGTTTAGGTGCGAGGGATGCAGCGATCAAGGCCATGCATGAAGTTAGTGGACCTATCGTGGCCATTGTGCTGGTACTGGTTTCGGTGTTTGTGCCTATTGCCTTTCTGGGTGGATTAACCGGTGAATTATATCGACAGTTCGCGGTGACCATTGCTATTTCGGTCACCTTGTCGGGTGTGGTGGCACTCACCATGACGCCATCGCTTTGTGTCATGATCTTGCGTCATGAACATAAGCAGAGCAACTTTCTGTTCGACTGGTTTAACCTGTTTTTTCACAAAATGACATTAGGTTATATCAGTGGCGTACGTTTTATGTTGAAACGTTCTCTGTTTGCAGTCGTATTGTTTGGTGGCATGGTATATATAACCGCTAACCTGTGGCAAACAATACCGGGTTCGCTGGTACCTGATGAAGATCAGGGGTATTACATTTCAGCATTGTATTTACCGGATGGTGCTTCCCTGGAACGGACTGATAAAGTAGTTAAGCAGGTGATCGAGGCAATTCTTTCTAATCCGAATAACGAAAGCGTTGTGTCATTTGCTGGTTTTGATTTTCTTGGTGGTGGCTATAAAAATAATGCGGCTACCATGTTTGTATCGCAAAAGCACTGGGATGATCGTGATGTACCGACCAAAGCCCTGGTGGGTGAATTATTCGCAAAAACGGCAGGTATCAAGGAAGCGCTGGTGCTGGCATTTAATCCACCGGCAATTTTCGGTTTGGGTAATACCGGTGGTTTTGAATTTTATATTCAAAATAAGGGGGAGTCTGATCCGGCTAAATTAGCCGCTGCGATGAGAGCTTTTCAGGGTGCTGTGCAGAAGGAACCAAGACTGGGAATGGTTAACAGTTTATGGCGATCCGCGACTCCACAAATTTTTGTAGATGTTGATCGGGAACGTGCAAAATCCTTAGGAATTACCCTCGACAGTGCATTTGGTACATTGGCGGCTACCCTTGGATCTTATTATGTCAACGACTTTAATCGTTATGGTCGTGCCTGGCAGGTGCTGTTATCGGCTGATTCCAGTTATCGCAAAACACCAGAAGACATTGGTCGTATGTATGTTCGTAGCGACAAGGGAGAAATGGTGCCTTTAACCGCATTTGCGAAAGTAGAATACAGTTCCGGGCCCGATACGCTGGACCGCTTTAATAATCTGCCTGCCGTTAAATTGTTTGGTAGCGGAGCACCGGGTGTGAGTTCCGGGCAGGCGCTGGCTGCAGTTGCAGAAGTGGCTGAAAAATCTCTGCCCAAAGGCTTCACTTATGACTGGAGTGGTGCTTCTTACCAGGAAATGACTTCAGAAAATAATTCTGTGATTGCGCTGGGGCTGGCTGCGGTGATGGTATTTTTAATCCTGGCCGCACTGTATGAAAGGTGGTCATTACCGTTATCGGTATTACTGGTTTTACCTTTTGGCACATTTGGCGCGCTGGCATCGGTGTGGATACGTGATTTTACCAACGATGTGTATTTTCAGATCGGGCTGGTGACTCTGCTCGGACTGGCGGCAAAGAATGCCATATTAATTGTGGAATTTGCGCTGTTAAAAGTGCAGGAAGGCTGGCCTGCTACTGCTGCTTCGATGGAGGCTGCCCGTCTGAGGTTTAGACCTATTATTATGACTTCGTTGGCATTTATTCTCGGTGTTTTACCACTGGCTTTTTCTCATGGTGCGGGTGCGGGAGCCAGACAATCGGTTGGTACCGGGGTTATGGGTGGTATGTTAGCGGCTACTTTTCTGGCATTATTTTTTGTGCCTTTTTTCTTTAAGTTATTGATTGACCGACGCTTACGCAGTAAACCGGAAGAGTTTTTTCATAAAGATGAGGGTGACGGTAAATCAATTTAATTAGTATTAAACGGCAGGCTTTGCAATAAATAGTGGCAATAATTCAACCGTTTAAATGTGTTGAGATAGTCACTTACGTGTAGACTGATGTTTAAATCAGTGAATACTGAAGGAATTAACGGTGACAAATATCTTATTTATAAAGACGATTATCTAAAAGTCCATTTTGGTGCAAAATATCAAGTTATTGAAAGATAAATCTGTTCAGGTAATTATGCCTGTAAAAATTTAGGAGAAGAAACAATGTCTACTTCGGATAAATCCACTACAGAAGAAAAACATACGGTCACAGTCATAGATAATAAAAGTGGCCGACAGTTTGAATTAGAAGTATTGTCAGGCGAAATGGGTCCGGATGTGATTGATATTCGCAAGTTGTACCAGGAATTCGATTATTTTACCTATGATCCGGGTTACACCTCTACAGCCAGTTGCGATTCTGCTATTACTTTCATTGATGGTGAAAAGGGTATTCTGCTGCATCGTGGTTATAAAATTGAAGAGCTTGCCGCAGAAAGTGATTTTATGGATGTTTCCTATATGCTGTTGTTTGGCCATTTACCGAATGCGCAGCAGCAAGAAAGGTTTGATACTGAAATAAAGCATCATTCGCTGGTCGACGAACAGTTGATTCGATTTTTTAACGGCTTTCGTCGGGATGCTCATCCTATGGCAATTATGGTGGGTGTTGTGGGAGCATTATCGGCTTTTTATCATGATAGTCTGGAAATTTCTGATCCCAAGCAACGTCATCTGGCGACTATCCGTTTAATCGCCAAAATGCCCACTATTGCTGCGATGGCGTATAAATATGCAATTGGTCAGCCTTTTGTCTATCCCGATAACTCGCTCAGTTATACCGGTAATTTTCTGAAAATGATGTTTTCAGTGCCTGCAGAAGAATATGTGCCCAATCCAGTGCTTGAAAAGGCTATTGACTGCCTGTTTGTTTTACACGCCGACCACGAACAGAATGCATCGACGTCGACGGTTCGTCTGGCTGGATCTTCTCAGGCTAATCCATTTGCCTGTATTGCTGCTGGTATTGCCTCACTGTGGGGACCAGCTCACGGTGGTGCCAATGAAGCGGTACTGAATATGCTGACTGAAATTGGCAGCGTAGATCGTATTCCCGAATTTATTGCACGCGCTAAAGATCGCAATGATCCTTTCCGTTTGATGGGCTTTGGCCATCGAGTTTATAAAAATTATGATCCCCGGGCCCAGGTGCTGAAAAGTTCTGCTCATGCAGTGTTAAAAGAGCTGGGAGTGGAGGATCAACCTCTGTTTGAACTGGCTTTGGAACTCGAACGCATTGCTCGAGAGGATGAATATTTTATTCAAAAGAAACTGTTTCCTAATGTCGATTTTTATTCCGGTATTATCCTGCAGGCGATGGGTTTTCCGACATCGATGTTTACTGTGATGTTTGCTATTCCACGTACAGCGGGCTGGCTTTCTCAATGGCATGAAATGCTGGGTGATCCTGTACAGAAAATAGGACGGCCACGTCAGCGTTATATTGGCGCCAAACCAAGAAAATTTGTGCCCAAGGATGAACGTGGTTAACTTATAAGTAATAAGTATTCACCACGAAGTGCACGAAGCTCACGAAGAAGGGCAAGTAACTTAAAGGTAGTCGGATAATTTAGTTATTATAATTATTTTGAAAAACTTATTACCTTACAATATTTTACCTTCGTGTTCTCCGTGGTGTAAAATTTAAAATAATGAAAGACTCTAAAGCGGCTAAACTGCGCCAGCATGATTTTCTTCTTTTTACTATTATGGGTATTCTGGCAGGTTGCGGGCTTATCTATGAATACCTGTTATCACATTATGCCGGACGTGTTTTAGGTGCCGTAGAACAGGTTATCTTTGCCATGATCGGCATCATGATAGTGTCGATGGGACTCGGTGCTTTTGCCGCACGCCTTTTCAAATCTCATTTCACCGCTTTTGCCTGGTTAGAGGTGACTATCGCGTTAATTGGCGCGAGCTCTGTTTTAGTGTTAGCGGGTATTACCGCGCTAGCTAATATCCTGCCACAAATTCTGATTGATACCTTTGCAATGCCACCCGATTTAATGCCGCGTGGCGGAATGATTATCTGGGCGCAAAAAATAGCTTCAACTATGCCGTATGTTGCCGGATTTTTTCTGGGATTTCTAATTGGTATGGAGATTCCACTCATCGCCAATATCCGTGAAACGCTTTATGGCGAACATATTCAGCATAATACCGGATCAGTGTATGGAGCTGATTATATTGGTGCGGGGCTTGGTGCGGCCATCTGGGTGCTGTTTATGTTGAGCTTGCCACCGACGGTTGCCGGGGTGATTACCGCCAGTGTCAATCTATTGGTGGGACTGGTATTTTTTGGCGTGTACCGACAACGTATTCGTTTTGCAGCACTGATTTTTATTGCACATATGCTAGTGGCGGCAGTTCTGCTGCTTATTTCCATGAATGGCACCCGTTGGGATAAGGCAATGGAAGATTTACTGTATAAAGATAAGGTGATATTCAGCTACAACACACAATATCAGCATATCACTATAACCGAACGTATTATGGATCCGGCAAAGCCGAAAATAGTGTCAATGTTTATCAACGGTCGTAGCCAGTTTGCCAGTAATGATGAAGCGATCTACCACTCCATGCTGGTATCTCCGGTTATGCATGCATCAGCCTCGCATAAAAATATATTGATTATTGGAGGAGGAGACGGTCTGGCATTACGCGATGTTTTGCGCTGGCAACCGGAATCAGTGGACCTGGTGGACATAGATAAAAGCATTATCGATTTTTTTACCTACCCGCATAGTGAAAATGGTGAGGTGAATAATCAGGCTTTGCTCGACTTGAATCAACATGCTTTCAGCGATAAGCGTGTGCATATTCACTATGGAGATGCTTTCAATAAAGTTGATAGTTTTATTCAGGAAGGTCGTTTATACGATGCTATCATCGTCGACTTACCCGACCCCAGTCATCCTGATCTGAACAAACTTTATTCTGCCCGTTTTTATGCCAAGTTAAAAGTCCTGTTAGCCGGAGATGGGGCAATGGTAGTGCAATCGACATCTCCTTATCATGCAAAGAATACTTTTATGTCTATCGGCAAGACGGTTAACTACGCAGGTTTTAAAAATGTTGAGCAATATCATCAAAATGTGCCAAGCTTTGGTGAGTGGGGTTGGACTATAGCGACTAAAAACGGGATTTCGGCTAAAGCTAGATTGCATCAGTTAGAAAAGCTGGAAGTAGAGGATGGCTGGTCTACTCTCGGGCTGTTACTGGCAGCTTTTGAATTTAATTCGAACTTTTATGAAGAACTGGACACTATAAAGATCAATAGAATAAATAACCAGGCTGCCTATCAGTACCACCAGGCAGACTGGGAAAAGCAACAGGGGATTTTTGAAGTAGGAACAAAGAAACATTAACCGCAAAGGACGCAAAGGTACGCAGAGGTTTTCCGGGGGAATATTATTTGAAAAAGCAAATGTATATGATATTCAATGATAAATTGGAAAATAGCGATTAATCTACTATTTCCTTTGCGTACCTTTGCGTCCTCTGTGGTAAAAATTTTATGTATAAAACATTTGACATAATATGTCTTAAGGACATATTATGTCCCCACGTTAAATATTGGAGAAGATATGAACAACGTAAAACTGGAACAATTGATGAACGATCTGGCAGAGAATGAATTGTCAGATGGTACAAAACTGTCGATTGAAATGTTTGATGGCGAGAACACGGTAGCCTGTATAAAAGTGGAAGATCGTGATGAGTTTCCTATCTATATGACCGTCGATGAAGGACAGATTCTGTGCATCACTTATCTATTTTCAGATGAAGAAGTTGACCCGGCGAAACGCGCAGAGTTGGCAGAAGCGATGTTATTGATGAATGTGATGATTCCGTTATCTGCATTTTCTAAAATTGGTAATCAATACATTATGTTCGGGGCATTATCTCCCCGTGCGAGTATTGATGAATTATTACACGAAATTGAACTGCTCAGCGACAATGTGCTAGAAGCCATTGCAACGATGTCAGATTATTTAAAGGAGGCAGCTTAAGCCCATGAGTATTTTTACTAAATTAATTACCGCCATTCGTGGTGGTGCAACTGAAGCCGGTGAAGCAATTGTTGATACCCAGGCGATTCGAATTCTGGAGCAGGAATTGAGAGATTCCAAGAAAGCATTAAATGATGCGAAAACTGGTCTGACTTCGATCATGGCCGAGAAAATGGGTGTAGATCGTAAAGTGAAGGACCTCAACAGCAAAATTAAGGAACACGAAGGTTACGCGATTCAGGCGATGGATAAAGGTGATGAAGCTCTGGCTCTGGAAGTAGCGAATAAAATTGCCGACTTTGAACAGGAACTGAATATTCAACAGGGCATTCTGGATGGTTATGATTCAAAGGTGAGTAACCTGAAGAAAGTCATTCGTCAGACAGAACGAAATATCCAGGCGATGGATCGTGAAGTATCAGTGGTTAAAACAACAGAGAAGGTACAGAAGGCAAATGATCTGGCAGCCGCTAAATTTTCCGGTTCTAACTCATCTTTACGCAGTGCGACTGATTCATTGGAGCGTATAAAGGAGCGCCAGCAACAACGTGAAGATCAGGCTTCAGCCGCGATGGAGCTGGAATCAGAAGAAAATGGGGATGATTTACAGGCACGTTTGAAGAGTGCCGGAATTGTCGACTCTGAAAGCTCGGGCTCTTCGGTTTTGGAACGTCTGAAAAAGCAGAAACAGTCCGGCCAGTAGTAATGGGTTTCTTTAAATCAGTTTTTGGTGGTGACGATGAGTCACCACCAGTCAATATCGAATCTCCGAAAGATTTAAAAACTGGCGATATGCTGAAGATGGAATTTGCAGCTCAGCCTTTGATTTCCGCTCAAACGCTGAAAGTTTCTGAGCAGCTATTTTATGATATTTCTGCTGTCGAAAACTGTAAAACAGTGTCCATCATGGAAGGTGCAGATCAGCGCGTTTTGTTATCAACCAGTACGGTAAATCCTGAGCATCCGCTTGAAGTGGCAATTAGTGTTCTACCGGAAACTGTATTCAAATTATTTAAACGCAAACAATTCGCCGCTATTTTTGATGAGCCGGACAATAGCGACCATCGCTTAAAGCGTAAATCAGATGTTGGCGAGTTGAATGAATTGCAGGGCTTTGTGGCGGAAACTTATTTCCAGGAACGTACCAATGAAGCTTACCGCAGTAAAAGTGACTGTCGAAATAGTGCTCTTAATGACGCTGACTGGGTAGCTTTTGATTACAAGTTGATGGTGTCAGATGATCGTTTACATGCCGTTCGTATTGAAGTGTTCGATGGTGGACGTACCGATGTTTATTTAATCGCTTATCTACCGTTAAATAAAGTCGAGGAATACTGGCCTGGTTAACCCTATGACAGAAGACAAAAAAATCCCCAAATCATGGTCTAAATCGAATCAGAGTATTAAAGCCGTTCAGGTTATTTTTGAGCTGGAGCAGGCCGTATCCCGGACCTTACGCATTAAGGCTATCGAACAGGATCTAAGTCCATCTGACTATATAAGAGATATCGTCGGTCTGCCACGCAAGAAACCAGTTCGTCCCAGACTGAGTATTAGTCTCAGCGAGGATGATTATGAAATTCTGGCTAAAAAATATAAATTAAAGTCTGCCCAAAAAGATAAAATACGGGCATGTATTAAAGAAGAGTTAATTAATACTCATAAAGACTAGATTCAGGCATGAGAGTCGGTATAGTTTACATTCTAGTAAACGAAGTGTAGCCCTTAAAGGCGGCATTCTTGAATCGCAGGCATGTAATTAAACTTAAAACCTTATGCATTCTTTTTTTAGTTTTTTATCGAGAAAAAACAAGCGCTTAAAGCTCGCTGCACATTTTAATTTATTCAATTCGATTATTAAGTCGGGCCTGCTTTTAATCGTGCTATTCGTATTGCACATTGGTTTCATGGTGTTTTATGAAAATCTCAGTTTGGGGGATGCTACCTGGTTAACCTTCACCACTGCAACAACAGTGGGTTATGGTGATATTTCTGCTGCGACAACTGAAGGCAGGATTGCAACCATTATATTATTATATTTTGGTGGAATTTTTATTCTCGCCAAAGTAGTTGGAGACTATTTTGACTTTCGCATGGAAGTACGCGATAAAAAAACCAAAGGTTTGTGGAGCTGGAATATGAATAATCATATCGTTATTTTAAATACCCCGACTAAATCAGGCGGGCGATACTTACAACGTTTGATTCAACAGTTCAGGAGTTCTGAGCATTATGAAGACACTACTATCTATCTGCTAACACGTCATTTCCCGAATGGTTTGCCCGAATTTATTACCCGTCTTGAGAATGTTGTGCATTACCATGGTAATGCCAGTAATCCAGACGAATTAGCGGCTGTTTGTGTCGATAAGGCACGGGATATTATTGTACTGGCTAAAGATGAGGATGAAGATAGTTCTGACGGTAGAACTTTTGATATTCTGCATCGCCCGAAAGATTTAAATGTTAAAGCCAGAGTATTAGCTGAATGTGTAGAGGATAGTAACCGTGAACGTTTAAAGGGTGCCGGAGCTAATATTGTGATACGACCCATCCGGGCCTATCCTGAAATGATTGTGCGTGCTTTTGTAACACCCGGTTCAGAGAGTATTATCGAAAATATGTTCAATAGTGACGGCGATCAGTACCGGCGTTTTGACGTGGCTATCAGTAAACTGTGCTGGTCAGAGGTTGTGACGCGTCTTATTACTAAAAATGTTGGCATAGCGGTGGCTTACATTGACCGTAATACAGACGAGATGGTTTATAATCCTGCAGCCGATGTGGTACCCGATCTGAAGGCATTAATTACCATCAGTAAAGATAATAACGATTACAGTAATGATGACGTTAAGGCAATTGTCTCTTAAGAGACAACACAGGAGATTGTAATGACAGTTAGTACGCCGACCTCAGGCCGGATATTTAATAGCTATTGGGTATTAGCAACCTTGCTAATATTGGGATTGCTTGCCGGCTGCGGTAATCGATTCGAAGAGCAAATACGCAATACCCATCAACAGGTTAAGGCTAATGTCGATCATCTGAAAACTCAGCTGGATAATAAACAGCTGACCAATGCTTTACTAATTAAAAAATACGCTAATAAAATAATCGAACAAAAACCGGATTATGCCGATGTTGCCGGTTTAATGGCCAGGGAGGCAGCATCAGATAGTGAAGCCTTCAGGTCATTGAATAAACGGCTTGAAAACGTCAATCTGGCCCCAACGGATACGGAATCTGCTAATTATAATTTACAGGAGTTACAGTTAATTAATGCTGCTGCCGATGTGTATGAATTTAATAATAGTCTGGCCGATGTGGTCAATACCCTGGCGTCATTATCTGATGGAACATTACCGGTTATCGACGTTCCGGCTTCTCAACAAAGCGCTGCCAAGCAGAGCAATGCATTAGTTGGTAACCCGGCTTATGGTAACTGGAAACAGGATAGCAGCGGCCGTTCTTTCTGGGAATGGTACGGTATGTACAGCCTGTTCAGTAATGTGCTGGGAGGACGCAGCTATTATGATTCCTGGTCATCTCGTCCTAACTACAGTTATTACGGTCAATATGGTCGAAACCGCTGGGGGCCGGGATCAGATGTAACTCGTAATTATGATTTAAGTCAGCGCCATCCAACTAAATATAATAAACCTAGCGCGTCCACTAAATCACGCTATTCCAGTACTACCAGCCGTTCTTCAAGTTATGGTGGCTCGTCAAAATCGGGTTCAAAAGCATCAGGCAGTAGTAAACCGAGTTCTTATGGTTCCAGCAGCCGAAGTTCATCCTATTCAAGTTCGCGAAGCTCTCGCTCTGGCAAATAAGGAGACCGGAAATGTTATCAGAATTTATTAATGTAGATCTGGATCTGGCGCTATATTACCTGGTCGACTTTCTAATTGCAGTGGGTATTTTGAGCGCTATGCGATACCTGGCAGGAATGGTTTCTAGTGTGTCGGCTACACATGAAATATCTCAAAATGACAATAGAGCCTTTGGTGTGTCTTTAGCGGGTTCCATGGTTGCCGTCAGCATCATGTTGATGGGAGTGGTGTCTGGTGATGCCGGGTATAGTCTGGCTAATGAATTCATCACGGTTATCCTGTTTGGTGTGATTGGCATCCTGCTGATGTGGGTGACCCGTATTATTTTTGACCGTATTTCTTTTCCAGGGTTGTCAATACATGATCAGATTATGCAGGGTAATCTGTCAGCCAGTATCATCGATGCCAGCAATATGATTGCTACGGCAATCATTATTAAAGGTGCTATGACCTGGGTAGAAGGCGGATTGCAAATGAGCATTATTGCTGTGGTTGCGAGTTTTATTGCGTCTCAAATTATCATGGCACTGGCAACGGTTTACCGCGTTCAGGTTTACGCGAAACGCCATAATGGCGCTCAGCTTCACACCGCGATTGAACAGGATAATGTGGCTTTGTCTTTACGGTTTAGTGCTTATCGTATTGGTATTGCGATTGCGGTAAGTTCAGCATTTACTGCTGTTGAATATGCGCCCGAAGCTTTTGTATCGGTGTTTTTACTGTGGTTCGGAGTTGCTCTGGTATTATTTGTTTTGCTGACGTTAATAGCCATTGTTATACGCCTTGGAGTGTTACATCAGGTTAATATTGCTGAAGAAGTGGGGCAGCAAAAAAATATCAGTGTGGGTGTTATCGAAGGCAGTATTTATATTGTTGTCGGCCTGCTGATTGCCGGTTTAATTGGGGCATGACACTGACACCACAGCTACGACTCGTTTTATTTATAGTTGCAGCTTTCATAATCGATTATTTACCTTTTATTAATTTACCCTTTCTCTGGAGTCAAACTTTTTTCCATGAAATAAGCCATGGAATTGCTGCGCTGTTAACCGGAGGTTCCATTCATAATATTTCACTTCACTTTAGTGGTTCGGGTTTATGCACTACCAGTGGTGGTATACGTTTTATTGTTACTTTTTCCGGCTATGCAGGTAGTGCTTTGTGGGGGATGTTAATTTACCGGGTGGCTAACAGCTTATCGCCTGCCAGTTCAAATATTATGGTAGCCAGTATGGTTGGTATGCTGGCATTAACATTAGTGCTGTGGGCTCGTGATATTCCGACTATAACTATTCTGATTGTATTACTCATTATGTATGGATTGCCGTTGTATAAATCTTTATGGATTAGTGTCAAATCATTCATTCAACTGGTTGGGGTTTTTGTTTTACTGGATGCTATTCGCAGCCCGCTGTACCTGCTGGATGGGCGTGACCTGGGTGATGGAGCCTCTCTGGCCAATCTCTCCTGGTTACCTGAGATTTTCTGGGTAGCCCTATGGTTTTTGATTGCATCAGGCTGTTTATACAGTTTATGGATATTAGCCGGTAACAGGCGGGTAGTTAGCGCTGCATAAACTGATGACATAATATGTCAAAGATACTAATATCTTTCAACATAAAATAATTAAAAATAAATGGAGATAGTGATGGAGACCAGTAATCTCTGGCAACTGTTAAGTGGTTACCCGACAGCTATTTATACGGTATTAATTTGTGTGTTAATTCTGTTCTGGTTGCTGGCCATTTTAGGTGCACTGGATATTGATATTATTTCATTTGATAATGATATCGAGCTTGATGTTGATCTGGATATAGATGCAGATATAGAAATCCCCGGTTTTGTCGGACTGCTTCATACTTTAGGGTTTACCGGTGTTCCATTTACCATCGTGTTAACGGTGCTGATATTTTTATCCTGGGTGTTTACCTATTTCATATCGGCTTATTTATTACCTTTAATACCGACAGAATTACTAAAGTTGCTGGTAAGTACAGCTGGACTTTTTATTAGTTTCTTTATAGCTGTACCGATTTCCTCGAAAATAATTGCACCTCTTAGAAAATTGTCACTTGAAAATCAGGCAAAATCGAATAAAGACTTTTTAGGTAGTCATTGCAGGGTCACTTCTCAGACCGTAGATGAGTCATTCGGTCAGGGAAAAATTCAAACCAGTGGTGCCAGTTTGATAGTCAGTATTCGATGCACTGCTTCTGCAGAGGTAAAGCAGGGTGATATGGTCAGACCAATTAGTTTTGATCAGAAAAAAAATATTTACCAGGTAATACCTAATGACGAATTTGAACGAAATTTAAAATAAATAAATTAAATTAATAAAAGAGGAAATTATTTATGGAATTCATTTTATTAGCGGCTAGTGTATTAGCTATATTTATCTTTGGCGCCTTTTTTCTGTACGCCAGTTTTTATAAAAAAGTCGATCAGGGAAATGCGATGATCGTCAATACGACTCGAAGTGAACCGGATGTGACCTTTACCGGTCGTCTGGTCATTCCGGTTATTCATCGCATGGAAATCATGAATATTTCACTTAAAACCATCGAGATTGATCGTCGGGGTAAAGATGGTCTGATCTGTATGGATAATATTCGTGCGGATATCAAAGTGGCATTTTTCGTGCGCGTTAACAAGACTACCGAAGACGTTTTAAGAGTCGCTCAGGCGATAGGCTGTGACAGAGCCTCAGATCAGGAAACGATGGAAGAGTTATTCAGTGCGAAGTTTTCTGAAGCCCTGAAAACCGTCGGTAAACGTCTTGATTTTATCGACCTGTATCAGGAACGGGATAAATTTCGAGACGATATTATTCGAGTCATAGGCGAAGATTTGAACGGTTATGTGTTAGAAGATGCCGCCATCGATTATCTGGAACAGACACCGATTGAAAGCCTGGACCGGGATAATATTCTGGATGCGCAGGGTATACGTAAAATCACTGAATTAACCGCGGTTGAACACGTTAGCACCAATGATTTGCAACGTGAAGAAGAAATGAAAATCAAGAAAAAAGACGTTGAAACGCGGGAAACGATTCTTGAACTGGAGCGGCAGGAAAAAGATGCAATAGCAAAACAGCAACGAGAAGTATCCTCTGTCATTGCCCGTGAGGAAGCAGAGACACTTAAAATTCAGCAAGAAGAGCTTCTGAAATCAGAACAGGCACGCATTGCGGTAGAAGAAAAAATTGAAGTCGCTGAAGAAAATAAACAACGTGAAGTCGAAGTGGCTAATTTGAATCGTCAACGGGTTGTTGTTACAGAAACCGAGCAGGTTAAACGCGCACAGCAACTGGAAGTGGTTGAACGTGAACGTGCTGTCGAGCTTGAAATTATTGAAAAGGAAAAAGCACTCGAAGTTGAAAAGAAAAATATAGCCGATGTTATTCGAGATCGTGTCATTGTTGAAAAATCGGTAGCTATAGAAGAAGAGGAAATAGATAAAGTTCGCCTGGTGGCAGGAGCTCAGCGTCAGTAAGAAGCCAAAATTATTAACGCCGAAGCAGAAGCCCAGGAAGCACTGGTTAAAGAGATTAAGGCGGCAGAAGCTGATGAACAGAAATCTGTGCATAAGGCGAGGGAAGATGAAACTCTGGCTGGAGGACGTTTAAAAGCAGCAGAACTTAATGCACTGGCAAAAATCAAAGAAGCGGATGGTATTGAGGCTGTTCAGGCAGCTCCAGGTTTAGCTAAAGCCAGGGTGCAGGAAGCGCAGGCGGATGCTGATGAAAAATCCGGTCTGGCCGATGCTAAAGTACTGCAGGAAAAATTACTGGCACAGGCGGTGGGAGATGAAAAGGTCGGTGTCGCTGCTGCTAAGGTCAAGGAAGCCGATGCCGGAGCGACTAAAATTATGGGTGAAGCAGAAGCCAGTAAAATCGCAGATCGTTATGATGCCGAGGCGCAGGGACTTGAAAAGAAATTTATCGCGATGCAAAAAATGGATGAAAATACCCGTAGTCATGAAGAATTCCGCATGAACCTGGATCTGTCTCATGAACAGATTATGCAGCGTATTAAGTCGAATGTTGAAATCGCGCATGATCAGGCAGAAGTGCTGTCTACCGCACTGGGTGATGCCAATATCGATATCGTCGGTGGTAATGGTGAATACTTCGAAAAATTTGTAAATGCACTGGCGGTTGGTAAATCAATCGATGGTGTTGCTGACAAAAGCAAAATTGTCACTAAGGCCATCGAAAATCACATGCAGGGTGATGAGAGTTTTATCGAGGATATTAAGGAAATAGTTTCCGGTCTGGGTGCGGGCAGCGGCAACATACAAAATCTGACCGTGAGTGCCTTTTTATCTCAGGTGATGAAAACCGGTACCAAAGATCAACAGGATATGGTCAAAAAATTGATGAATAGCATGTCAAAAGATTCATAAATAGGCTTTCGGAAGTGGGGTCTAAGTCCCGCAAAAGACGAGGCTAAAGCCTCACTTCCAGAAAAATAAAAAGGATTATTACATGGTAAGTGTTAAACCCGATCACAACGCCGAAGTTGAAAAAGCAGTAGCCGAAGGCGGAGCCTATGAGCTTATTCGTAAACGCCTGGAAGATCAGGCAACTCAACTGGATGTCAGCGCACGACAATTGAATGACAATCGCCTGCAGGAATTTGGCGAAACTTCTATGGAAGTCGTGGGGCGGGTTCGAGTGCGTACTGATAATAACTGTATCGCTCGAGATATTGTACAAATCAGTGACTATTTACTGTTTGGTTACAATGTCTTTATCGGGTTGAAAACTGAAACAGCCATCAGCGATGTTTTTGGCTTGTATAAACTGCATGATAGTGGTGATGGATTTACTGTTGAAGCGGTCGATGTCACTGGCACTTTTTTAGATGATGCCCGGTTCAAAAAAGAATTTAGCGAGTTATACAGCTACTATAAACACACCCATTTATTAAAATTACGTAAAACGCATAATCGTTTGCTGGCATTTTTTCAGATTGGTGAAAAAATAGAAGATAATCGTGTTTTTCGCTGGTCACTGGAAAATGATGGTTTCATCAAATACATCGATGATCGGGGAGAGCGGGAGTTACTGGAACCGGCACGATATGATTTTGAGTGGAGTCAAACTTCGAGGAAAGATCATGTTAATGGTCGACATCCACATGTCAGTATTTTAAACGAAATTTTTATCGAAACTGTTGGTGGTGATTTAACCATTAAGGTTGAAAATAATACTGAAGATGGTCTGGGGATATATACGGAAGAAGTCGAAGATAAAAATCAGTCGCTGGCTGACGCCGACATACAATATTCCAAATTAGGCACAATTATTTTATTAAAAGTAAAACCTTATCGGGAGAAAAACTGGCGTTATCTAGTCTTTAATACCCTCAATAATCAGGTCAATCGTATCGATGCGATTGGTACTACCTGTATCCAGTTACCGGAAGACCACGGTATTATTTATCCGGGTGGTTATTATCTGCAGTCTGGTGAAACCAGGGATTTTGGTGATAATGCCGACGGTATGGTTTATGAACGGGTTATCCGCTCGCCGAATGGTGAAGATGTGCTGTATCTGTTTTACCGCGCTGAGGAAGGTCAACTCGGCCTGTTTAACTACAATTTAATTCGCAAGGAATTAGCCACGCCGTTGTACGGTCATGGTTTTAGCCTGTTTGATAATGGCCATGCAATTTTGTTTTCTGCCGAATCAGATGAACCGTCACGCAATCACCCGATGCAATTATGGAAAACGCCTTTTGCCAGTGATGACTTTGCCAGCAAGCAGCCTGAGAGCCAGACTTTTCTGGGCAAAATAGGCAATGCAGAACTGGTACGCGCCATTTCCGAGCTGTATAGCCTGGTGCGTGCTATCAGAGATCAGACCGCGACGGCATTACTGTATGAAAACCTGATTCAGGAATGTGAAAAACTGTTTGATACGTATTACTGGATAGAAAACTCCGAATTGAACGGGCTCAGTGATCAGGTAAAAGAAATCCGTAAAACGGCTGAACTGGTACTGGATGAATTTGAAAAAGTCGAGAGTATTCGTGCCAAAGCAAATGAAGCCATTCGAGCAGCAGAAAATACTCAACAAAAAATATTAAATGAAATTGCCCGCTTTGAATGGAAATCACCGGCTGACTTTATCAATGCGCTGGATCAAATTCGTCATTTTCGCGGGCACCTGGTAACTATCAGGGATTTACGTTATATCAACACCGGTAGAATCGCAGAACTGGATAGTGAGCTGGAAGAAAAGCAGTTAGATTTAAGCCACAAAACTATTCGTTTTCTAAGTGGTGAAAATGCGTTCAATCAATATATCCAACGTATTAGTGAGTTACAGCTATTTATTCCGACTATTGAAACGGTAAATGAGTTAACACCGGTATTAGACGAACTGGAAAAAATGGGAGCAGGGTTAGATTTATTAACTGAAATGCTGGGCACATTAAAAGTTGATGATGCTACGGTTCGCACCTTTATTCTGGAATCAATTTCTGAAGTTTATGGCAAGCTCAATCAGACCAAAGCTTTTGCCAGAAACCACCATAAAAATTTGGGCTCAGCTGAATCGGTTGCCGAGTTCGCTGCCCAGTTTACCCTGTTCTCGCAGAGCATCACCAATGCACTTAGTTTATCGATAACTCCTGAACGCAGCGATGAGCAACTCACTCGCCTGTTGGCACAGTTGGAGGAACTGGAAAGTCGTTTCAGTGAACATGACGAATTTCTGTCCGATATTCTGACAAAACGTGAACAGGTGTATGAATCATTCGAATCTCACAAACAGGCATTGCTCGATGATCGTCAGCGACGGATACAGAACCTTTCTAATGCCGCTGACCGTATTTTACAGGGCGTGTTACGACGCACTGAACGCTTTACCGATCCGGATGAAATAAATACTTTTTTTGCATCTGATACGATGGTAGCCAAGTGCCGGAATTTATCCGCACAGCTTCGTGAATTAGGTGATACGGTTCGTTCTGATGATATTGACAGTCGACTTAAGCTTGCCAGGGATCAGTCCGTTCGATCACAGCGTGACAAGCAGGATATTTTTGAAGACGGCGGCAGCATCATCAAACTGGGTCGTCATCGCTTTAGTGTAAATACCCAGGCGGTTGATTTAACCATTGTTCCAAAACAAAATGAACTGGCTCTACATTTGACCGGCACCGATTACTTTGATGCCATAGAAGACCAGCAGTTGATTGATTTGCAATCTTACTGGGAGCAATCTTTTATCTCTGAAACGAACGATGTGTATCGGGCTGAGTACCTGGCTGCTTCAATTTTACAGTCAGCAGAATCACGTCAGGATGGCCTGGATATGCAGATACTTGAAAAAGCCAGGGATATGCCTGACGCACTGTTAAAACTCATTAAAAAGTTCAGTTCCACGCGTTATCAGGAGGGCTATGAAAAAGGTATTCATGATTCTGATGCGGCAAAAATATTACAGGCACTATTAACGATTAGAAGTCAGGCCGGGCTTTTACGTTATCCACCAAAAGTTAGAGCTCTTGCACTATTATTCTGGAACAGGCATTCAGCAGATGAATCTTCTGTTGCCAGTAACCTCTGGCATTTACGCTCTCAAAGCGCAGAGTTGCTTTCACAAACTTTTCACACAGAGGATGCCTACCGCAAAATCAGGCAGGAAGTTCAGCCACAGATGTTAGTTTATTTTAACGCTTTCGATCTGAATGTGACTACTCAGGAGTGTCAACTGGCTGCAGAATACCTGTCGCATGAATTAACACAACCCGCGGTAGTTTTTAAATGTAGCTCATACGGTATGCTACTTGCTGACGGACTGCAGAATCACCTGAAAAAAATTAACCATCTGTCTGCCTACCAGAAAACTCTCAACGATTTATCAACCTCACTGGATAAGCAATGGGCACTGGTTGAATCATGGCTGGAAGGCTATCTTGTTTTCAGTAAACAGCTGGCACTATCGCGCTTTATTCCCGAAGCTATTGCCATTATTTTAATTCGACAATCGTTAAACATTGAAACAAGGGCCGCTGAGTTACAGACGACTATCTATGGCCTGATGGGAGATCATCGGTTAATAGAGGATCAATCGATGACAGTCGCGCTTGATGAATTTACCAGTCGTTTACATCATCATCTATTTCATGTAGTACCTGAATTCAAGAGCTTTTTGCGGATTCGGCAGATGGTGGTTGATCGTGAACGCGATAAATTACGACTTGAGGATTTTAAAGCCAGACCTCTCAGTTCATTCGTTCGCAATAAACTGATTAACGATGTTTATCTGCCATTAATTGGCGATAACCTGGCCAAGCAAATGGGTACGGTCGGAGAAAATAAACGTACCGATTTGATGGGATTGTTGTTACTTATTTCTCCGCCTGGCTATGGTAAAACCACGTTAATGGAATATGTGGCGAACCGTATGGGTTTGATTTTTATGAAAATAAACTGTCCTTCTCTCGGGCACAGTGTCGATTCATTAGACCCACAGCAGGCACCGAATGCCACTGCCGGGCAGGAGCTGGATAAAATAAACCTCAGCTTCGAAATGGGCAATAACGTGATGCTGTATCTGGATGATATTCAACACACGAATCCTGAATTTTTACAGAAGTTCATTTCTCTGGCCGATGGTTCCCGTCGGGTGGACGGTGTGTGGAAGGGGCAGAGTAAAACCTACGATCTTCGTGGCAAAAAATTCTGCGTCATCATGGCCGGTAACCCGTATACCGAATCCGGAGAGAGTTTTAAAATTCCTGATATGTTATCGAATCGCGCGGATATTTATAACCTGGGCGATGTGTTAAGCGGTCGTGAAAAACAGTTCGCCATGAGTTATATCGAAAACTGTTTAACATCTAATGCGGTACTGGCTCCTCTGGCTACACGCAATATGCAGGATGTGTATAAATTTATCCGCATGGCAGAAGGGGAGAATGTAGCTAATACCGATCTGGAGCACAGTTACAGTGGCGCGGAAGTGAATGAAATTGTGAGTGTGTTGAAGAAGCTGTTTTCAGTACGTAACATGATATTAAAAGTGAATGCACAGTACACTCTATCTGCCGCTCAGGATGATAAATACCGCACAGAACCTTCTTTTAAACTGCAGGGCAGTTACCGCAACATGAACAAGATGGCGGAAAAAATCAGCGGTATTATGAATGTAAAAGAGTTAAATGATTTAATTCGCGATCATTACCTGGGTGAAGCGCAAACTTTGACTATCGGAGCCGAAGAAAACCTGCTCAAACTGGGAGAATTAAATAACAGTCTTAATGAAGATGAGACAATTCGCTGGCAAAAGATTAAACAGGATTATGCTCGTATCCAGAGTATGGGTGGTGATGAAACCGATTCGACTACCAAACTGGCCAACCAGGTTTCTGCTATTAATACCAGTTTACAGGGTATGCAGAAAATCATGTCGGCAAGCAAAGATACGACCATACCACTGGATGCAATCACCGCAGAGCTAAAACGTATTCAACAAGTTATATCAGCCAGTAAAGAAGCTACTAAACCTCTGGATGCTATCTCTGAAGAACTGAAAGGTATCCAGCAAATCATGTCGTCCAGTAATAGTGCCAGTAAGCCGCTGGATGCCATTAAAGATGAACTAAAACGTATCGGCTTATGGCTCAATCAGGCGCAGATGAATGTTGAAGTTGTTAATCAGCCGGTACCGGGTATGGATAAAGTATTACGCTCGATGGCGGATGCGATCACCACTTCCTTGTTACCGGTAACCAGCGCTATGCAGCATAAATTACGCATGGATTCTGATATCTGGGAGCGCGTCAAAGACCTGGGTGAGCAGATTAGTGGTCTGGAGAAAAGTATGACGGTAACCAATACAACTAAAAGACCGATTGTTAAAAAATCTACGGTCACTAAGCCAGTCGCAAAGAAGCCTACTGGTAATAGATAAGTTAAAATGTTTGCATGGATTTTAAATGACGGATAAACATAAAATACTGGAAGCCAGGATTAATGAGCTTGAAAAATCAATTGCCGATTCGCGTGAACAATTTATCAATCGGATAGACCAACTGGAAAGTGAGTTGACTACTGTTCGTCAACTTATAGAGGCAGGGAATAACCCTGAAATAGCTCAAACATCCGAAACGGCTTCAGAAGCCTATATCCGGGAACAGTATTCTGGAGATTCACTAGTTTTGCAGCCAGAGCAAACAACGCTAGAACCTGCTCCATCGATTAATGAAGCGACAAACCCTATAGCCGTAAATATAAATAAGGATGAGAGTGCCGGACTCAAATTAAATGCATCCATAGAGCAAAGAGAAGTTCACCCTGTCAATATGTCTGCTGTTACAGAACCCCGTCAACCGGGTTTCATGGAGCTGCTGATAGCTAATTTTTTCCATTCAATACTGGGTCTCCTGCTAAATTCATTTACCCTGCTGAAAGCACCGTTCCAGGAGCTTTTTCATAAACTGGTCAAACTTTATTATCATTATCAACAGCAGGGTAAAGCACCGGTTTTTTTAATGACGATAGCCGGTTTAATCACCCTGACCTTCGGTTTCGGATACCTGCTGCAATATTCTTTCAATTCGTTATTTAATGATACTTTAAAAGCGCTCAGCGGTTTTATCATCGGTGGCGGCATAATCGGGGCCGGGATTTTATTATCGCTTAAGAAAACTGATTTTCGTGAGTATGCAGCCAGTATCATTGCGTTAGGCGTTATTTTTAATTACCTGACGGCATATTTTATAGGCCCTTATTACGTACTGGTTAGTGAAACAACTGGGTTAGCGCTATTGCTCGGGGTTACAGCTATATCTTTCATGCTGGCCATAGTGTTTGAAACCCGTGTCGTCTCTGCAGTTACCCTGGTCGGTGGTATGTTTATGCCATTTATTATCGGTGATGTTGAATCGATCGGACTGGTTTTCATGGCGTATTTACTGGTGCTGACCTGTGGCAATTTATATTTATCCCGACGCATACAGTGGCCGGCGTTAGCCCAGCTTAATTTTCTATTAAGCCTGTCTGTCATCGAATATATCGGTATCAGTGAAGCGGTGTTCCCGATGGCTTCCATTACCCTGCTGTCAGCTTTCTTTTACCTTTATAGCTATTTCTGGACGTTCGATGGAGTGACCTTAAAAGGATCCCTGTCAAAGCATGATTTGACCATCCTGGTAGCTAATGTATTTTACTTTATATATGCCATGTTGTTAGTGCCAGCTGAGCCATTAATGCTGGCAACGGTATTAATGATACATGCCGTGGTGCTGAGTTTTACGGTAAAAATATTGAGACTGATGCAAACTATCATGGCTCCCATGTATGTTCTGTTTATTGGCCTGATGGTTGCAACCGCGGTATTTGTATTATCACCGGCTGATGTTACCAGTATCATCTGGGCCGTCGAAGGACTCGCCATGCTGACTATCGGCTTTCGCTATTCGCATAAGTTGATACGAGCTGAAGGTTACGCCATATATGTCATCGCTATGGCTGGATTGTTATGGCAGGCAATTGATGCCTTTATTTTCATGACTCCAACCGGCATAGCCTGGCACTGGATAAACCTGCTAGCGTTTGGAGTGTTAAGCCTGATTGCTTATCGCATAATTTACTTCTTTAACGATGAAGCCACTCAGGCAGAACACAAGGCTGCATTTGTACAAAATGAGATATTTAGCCTGTGGGGAGCATTGGCATTAAGTCTGGTGATCGGAATGTTTTTTACTGCAGTGATGACTGTGCTTGCTGTGATACCACTGTTGTGGAGTTTATATCGGGTTGCCAGGCATAAATTACGTTTTGCACAGCTAACGGGGTTTATCTTTATACTGGCCTTTATCGTGCAAATTTTTTGGGGTATTTTTGACACTCAAAGTACATTGCTGACAGATCAGTCAATAATTAGCAGTATTGCTTTACTAGAGCTGTTGTTTTTTAGCTGGTCTCTGCATTTTTATTTCAGGTATTTTGAATTGAAAGGCCGCGGCCAATTGTTCGCTACAAAAATTCATAACGTAATTTTTTATGCACCGGTTGTTTTAATAGCGTTATGTATATTGAATATTTTTGACAGGCATATAACAAGCTTTATGCCGCTTGATTTTAATAATATCTGGATAGATTTCTGTGTCATCGGTGTGTTGCTATTTGTTGCTTACTGGTTAATTAGTAAAACTGAAAAGACTGAGGAGGGTGAAGCACCGGCTAAACACGCCTGCCTGATTAGTGAGAGCCTATCGTTGTATATCAGTATTTTCTTTTTATATTCAATCGCATTGCTGAATTTGGAATGGATGTTTACCACAGCTGTTATTCCAATGTTCTTTCTCATGTACCGGGCATTGAAGAAAAATTTACCACTCACCGAAAAACTGGCCTGGCTACACTTTGCTGTAATGGGTGCCGGCATATTGATGAGTTACCTGGCTGTGGGTAACCTGCATTTTTCTGAACAGCCCTGGTCGGTCAGAATAGTAATGATCGAGGTTTTACTGAGTGGCTGGGGCATGCAACTGATTTATGACCGGCTAAATCATGATAAAGGCGGGTACGCGTTCGCAACAAAAGTTCGTTTATTGGTGTATTGCCTGATTCCGTTATTATTCCTGCCACGAATTTTACGTCTATATCCTGATTATTTTGCAGTAGCTTTGTGGGCTTCTTTTACTATCAGTTGGCTTATGTATAAAAAACTTAAAATAGCAATCATACTTAAAGAATTATCGCTATTATTTTTTATTGCGATTGCAGCAACCGTACTGGTTTCATTAAATGCTATGACCGGCGTACAACAATTACCCGGACTGATAGCTCTCATAGGCGGTTTAACCATTGTCAGTATTTTTCATTATGTTGAGAAAACTCTATCCCTGACAGATATCAAACAATCGCCATATGTTCTATTGCAACTCAGCAGTCCTTACTTTTACGCATTTATCATTGCGGGATTAAGTTATGCTATTTCAAATCATTTAACGATTGCTCTAATGATGACAGGACTGTACTTTTTATTAATCACTGTGGATAAAAGAGTGCGGGTGGTTATGCATGATAGTTTAAGCTTTTCCTATACTTTAACCTGGCTATCATTAACAGCAGTTCCTTTAATGGTTTTTTCTGATATTTTTGAACAGAACCTGTTGCTCAGTAATTCATTTATATCTATCGTAACCAGTATTATTAGCCTGGGTGGTATCTGGCTATTAACCCATCGTCAAACGCCTGTTTTGAGATTATTCAGTCAAAAATATTTTGCAAAAAATAACCTTTATCGGGTTTTCCATGCTTTCGTGTTAATCGTTTATATTGGCTCGTTGAATTTACTATTCAGCCCCTGGGCAGTGGCTATTTCCATCGCCATGTTAATACATGCTGTTATTATTTTGTTTCTGACATTGTCACAACAATTTAAAGGACTGTTAAAACTTTCAATCGCTTTATATCTTTTAACAGCGATAAAAGTACTGTTGTATGACATGAATGATTTTGGCAACCTGCATAAGGTTTTTGCATTGATGGGTATAGGTAGTATTTTAATGCTGGCAGCTTTTATGTTTCAGAAGATACGGGGACAACAGTTTTAATGCGAATAATTTTTAAATTAAACTACAGAGACTGATACCTGTTTGGAAGTTTATTTATAGGTGCCAATGTAAAATAAAGCGGTCTAAATAAATGACCGCTTTATATTTAACTGCTTGATATTTTAGTTAGCTGGTGCTGGTGGAGGTGGTGGAGGAGCCATATAATTTTGATTGCCCTGACCTTGACCTGAATTAGAACCCCGACCCATATTAGGCATTCCTGGACCGTTACCATAACGTGGTCCAGAGTTTGAGTTAGAGCCCCAGCCCATATTAGGCATTCCCGAACCATTTCCGAAACGTGGTCCAGAATTAGAACCCCATCCCATGCCACCTGGCCCATTGCCATTGCCCATGTTCATACGAGGCATATCAAAATTACTGCCGCCCCAGTTACCCGGTCCATTGCCATTGCCCATGTTCATACGGGGCATATCAAAGTTATTGCCACCCCAGTTGTTAGGTCCATTGCCCCAGTTTTGGCCTCCGCCCCAATTAGGTCCACCATCAAAGTTAGGGCCGTTATTCCAGTTATTACCGCCGCCCCAGCCACGGTTATTACCGCCCCACGGCATCCAGTTGTTATTATTACTATTATTACTACTGCTCCAGGAGCCATTCCATGGACCATCGCCGAAATTAAATGCATGTGCCTCTGTTTGAATGGCTAAAGATCCGCTAGCTACCAGTGTTGCAGCTATGGCTAATTTAGAAAATATTTTCATTAGTTATACCTGATTTATGAAGTTAATGAGATTTATTGTTTTTCAACGATATGATAATAGTCAAATAGAAGATTTATGAAAAGTTTATTTATAAAAAATATTATTGGAGTAATAAAATAAGCGTTTATTGAATAATAGTATTTCTTATAAGTTAACTTATTTTATCCCTGAATGTAAGCTTTAGTTAATAAAAATCAGCATAAACTATTATTTTAATAAAGTTTATAGCTAAAGTGGAAATATTGTCTTTTTTCGTCAGTGTTAATATTGATAAATTCACCCTGTACAGTTAAGAAATTACCTTACCCTTGAACCTCAGCCGCTTATCATTTTTTATTGGAAGCTGAAATATCAATATAAAAAATGTACTCTCGCAAAGGCGCAAAGAATGCAAAGGAAAAAGACCTATTTATCAGTCTTAATAAACTTATTGTGCCTTATCCTGTGCTTAGCGTCTTTGCGAGAAATCATTCTCTTTAAGCCTGAGATGGATGAATCTAAGGAGTAATCAGGCAAAATTATTAATAAAGTTTCTCGCTTAGTTACAATGTCCAACTGCGGATTCCTGGATAATAGTCAGACATAAAAAAACCCCGCATAAGCGGGGTTTTTTGTTACTTCCTGTTAAGAGTTAGCAATTAACCCCATGAATCATCAACGATATTGCTCCACCATGAATGGGCGTACTCCGCCTCACGTGCACGCATTTTCAGATGTTTCGCATCGACTTCTTTTGAGGTTAGTCCACCGGATCCATCGACTTTAACGATTTTTCCATCCTTATAGTCATATACCATGGCAACTGAAATAGCTTCATGCTTACTAATAAAGCTGTAGCAGGTATTAACATAAGTAGGATGACCAGGTTTATCACCATTCAATAAGGCAACTACAGCAAATGCACAAACTTTAGCCTGTGAATTAGCTGCATAACCTGATTTAGGCATCGGAGAAGAAACAGAAGAGTCACCGACAATATGAATATTCTTGTGCATGGTAGATTCAAATGTTAGCGCATCGATTGGACACCAGCCCTTATCGTTAGTTAAACCGGAAGCTGTGGCAACTGTACCTGCTTTTTGAGCAGGAATAATGTTGACCACATCACCTTTTACCTTATTTCCAGAAGCAGTTGTAACTGTATTACTGCCAGCATCAAATGCAACGACGCCATCTAATGCATGGTATGAAATCATGCCATCAGCAGTTGGGTTTGCAGAGTCAAAGCCGTGGAATCTTTCCCATGCATTCTGAAACCATGGACCCTTGGAAAAACCTTTCTTAGGATCAAATGCAATAATTTTTGCAGTTGGGTTGTGAACTTTAAAGTAATTAGCAACCTGAGTAATACGCTCACCAGGCCCTGGAGGACAACGGAAAGGATTTGGTGGAGGTGCAATGATAAAAGTTCCACCCTGTTTCATAGAATGCAATTGCTTTTTCAAAGTAATTGTCTGTTCACCTGCTAACCAGGCATGTGGCTTGGCTTCAGCTATAGTAGCATCGAATCCTTCGACAGTATCCCATTTGAAATCAACACCTGGAGAAACTACGCAACGATCATATGGAAATGATTGTCCATCTGATGTTTTTACAACCTGGCCCTTGGGATCAATGTTGGAAACCCATGCATGAACAATGTTAATCCCATGCTTCTTCAGTCCGGAATAACCTACTTTAAGAGAGTCCAGTTCACGTTCTCCACTTAAAACTTCATTGCTGAAAAAACAGGTGTGGTAATCCTTATTCGCTTCAATAATGGTTACATCGATTGAAGAATCGGCCATTTTGATATATTTAGCTGCTGTAGCACCACCTACACCACCGCCGACTACGACGACTTTCTTGGTAGCACCACCAATAGCAAAAGGTGTAAAGCCAGCAGCAAAGGAAGTTGCTCCGACAGCTGCACCAGCTTTAATAAAATCACGTCTTGAAAATTTACTCATTATTGTATTCCTCTCTTATTTCTGGCTGGCGTAATAGTCTAGAAGAGCCTGGATGGATTCTTCACCACCTTTTTTATGTACCTTTTTCAGCTTCTTCATCATCTTCTTACCCATATCACGTGAGCCATCAAGAGCATCTTCAAGTGAATATTTCAGATAAGGTACCCACTGACCAGCTAGCTGACCAGAATCATCACTGGCTTCTGTGCCAATTTCTGAATGGCATTTTTCGCAGTTTTTCTTGTGGAGTTTCTTACCGTCCTTACTTTTGTTTCCAGCTGATTGATCTGCCATATGCATTTTCTGGGCAGCAAAGAATGTACCCATTTTAGCGAAATCATCATCGTCATAGCCTTTAGCGATACGAGACATGATCGTCGAAGGACGTTCTTCAGATTTGTAGGCTTTCATTGAATCAGAGATGTAGGTTTCAGACATGCCGGCAAGGCTTGGTGTGGCAGGACCTGTACTAGCACCATTGTAACCGTGGCAACCTGCACAGGTAACTGACAGAGCTTCAGCGCTAGCGCCACCAGCCATACTTGCACCAGAGAATACAACACTACTCAAGAGTAAGGCTGCACCTAGAGTTTTTTTGTTCTTCATATAACCTCCTAAATTAGGTATGAAGCAATTGTTAACAGATATTAAGGGTAGATTAGATAAGCTA
>ERZ890953.297-NODE-297-length-29472-cov-7.398171_pt1 | contig 29472 bp, 31 predicted proteins | sample MGYA00521264_ERZ890953 | MGnify/ENA primary metagenome ERZ890953 (study PRJEB32303, sample SAMEA104408629) | aquatic metagenome | biome: Brackish water; feature: Chemocline; material: water | place: Baltic Sea | collected 2014-10-26T21:54:00 | depth 200 m ...
GGTATCTAAAAAGTGTCCTTTAGGAACACCATACACTTCTGGTCTGTAATAATAAGCTGCATAAAAGAATGTAAGCAAGCTTACAAATGAGTAACTTTTTTTATTGTTATGGAAATAATACAAGCCTAATCCAAGATATAAAGAAACAAAACTAATATCTACAAAAAGAAGAGGTAACGTTATAAGAAGAAGCATCAAGTCACTTATTTTATCATGTAAATAAATTAACAATAAAAGTGTAACTATTACCAACCCTGCGCTATTTACTACTAAAGCGGAGCTAATCACTCCCGGAAGTAAGATGTAGAACATTACTAGCCAAATTCTATCCCTTTTTCTACTTAAATAGTGTTTAGAAATTTCATATAATAAAAACAAACTCACAAGATGCATCATAATCATAGGAAGACGCAGTGCAAAATCATTTTTTCCCAATAAATAAATTGATGTATTGATAAGAAATTGAAGAATTGAGACGTTTTGATTATTTAAAAGTAAAGCTTCATTATATGAGATTGATATTTCTGATGTTAGCAAAAAAAGGACAAAGGCATCAATCATCATAATGATGAGTAGTGTATGCCTTTTAATCATAAGTTTAAAAAGTTTCCTATCATTTCATGTCCATATTCACTCATAATTGATTCTGGATGAAATTGAATTCCATAAATATCTTTATCTTTTATTTTTAAAGCCATGATTTCATTATCATCAGTACTGTAAGCTGTTGGAATAATTACATCTGGCAAAGTTTTTTTATCTACAATAAGTGAATGATATCGTGTTCCTATAAATTCTTGAGGCAAACCTTTAAATATTACACACTCATCTGCTTGTTTCATAGTTGATGTTTTACCATGCATCATATTAGTTGCACAAACAACATCACCACCAAAAACTTGAGCAATACTTTGATGCCCAAGGCAAATTCCTAAAATAGGAACTTTGTCCTTAAAGTAACTAATCACTTCAAGTGTAATCCCTGCTTCATCTGGAGAAGCTGGTCCAGGAGAGATAATAATCTTTTGAGGATTCAATTTTTCAATCTCTTCTACACTCATTTCATCATTGCGAATTATCTTTAAATCAGCACCAAGTTCACGACAATACTGAACAATGTTGTAAGTAAAACTATCGTAGTTATCAATCATTAATATCATGTAGAATTCTCTCCTTCTCTTTTAAAAAGATATTATATCATTAATTTATCTGTTTTTTATTTGTAATTTGTTGTAAATAATTTGAAATATTAATAAGAGAAAATGTGACTAAGAATATCATTAAACCAGGGAAAAAGCTTATCCACCATGCTATTTCTATCACTTCTTTTCCTCCACTAAGTATAGTTCCCCAACTCATCTCTGGGGCAACAATACCCAGACCTAAAAAACTAAGTCCTGATTCTGCAAGGATTGCACCCCCTACTCCAAAGGTAAAACTAACAAAATAAATTGGTGCTAATATAGGTGCATAATATTTTAATAGTATTTTTATTTTACTAACATTAGCAATATTTAGAATTTTTACATAGGGTTGTGAAGTTATTTTAAAACTCTCTGCACGAATTAATCTTGCTGTTGTCATCCAACCTGTGATAGATATAATAACAATAAGAACTAAAGCAGAAGCATTAATGTAACTTACAAGTGTAAGAAGTAAAAAAAAGGTTGGAAAAGTTAAAAACAAATCTACAACTACTATAAATGTTTTATCCACAAAACCTCTAAAATATCCAGCGATTGAACCAATAATGAGTCCTATAAATGAGGACAAAAAAGCACTTCCTACACCAATAATAAGTGAAACTTTTCCACCTTCAATTAATCTAGCCAAGATATCTCTTCCTAATCTATCCGTGCCTAGTAAATGAGCGATTGATGGTTCACTTAATATTGCACTACCATTAAGAGCATAAGCATCTACATGATAAATGAAATTTCCAAGAAAAGAAAATATAAAAACAAATAATAATAAGCCTATACTAATTACTGGCATTAACAGTTTACTGCTTAATACCTAAGAGCGTTTGCATCATTTGATCAATCGTCGTAATCACTTTTGCAGCGGCACCATAAGAAGTTTGATACTTTATAAGGTTAGTCATCTCTTCATCAATATTAACTTTTGATGTACTAAAATATTCTAACTCAGTAGCATTATATTGAGTGGAAACTGTTTCATTTTTTAATATCGCAGCATTGGTATTGATTCCCACATAGGTTGCTGTAATATCAAACATTCCATAGGTAGTTGTGTTATATGTATTGGCACCAACATCAAAATCATAATTTTCAAATTGATGTTGTATCATATTTAGTGCAACTCTATTATCCCCTGCCGTTCCAGATATACCTGCTGCTATTGATGTTGGGTTATCTCGGTATTGTAGCTTCAACTGAATATTTGCTGCACTATCACCTTCTAAATAATTTCCCAAACCCAAGGCTCCAGCAAAATTACTTCCTGATGAAAAATCAGTATCTGTTAATTTATCTGCAACTGCAAAAGTATACCCTTTTGACTCAGCTAAGGGGTCCATCGAAAATTGGAGTTTTTGTTCTCCATCTGCTGATATTTGATAATTAAAATGAACAAAATCATTGATGTTATTATTACCGTTTCCATCACCATTATCATCAATATCTGCTTCAACCTGTCCCTCAATAGAGTTACTTCCAACAGTCCCACTCATTACTGTAGCTTGATCAATATCAATAGCCCGTCTAGCCACTTCTTGACCATCCAAATCATATACAATCATATCAAAAGCACCCGAATTAATGTTTAAGTCAGAGGCGATTAAAGAACGGTTTGATAAATCAATTTTTGTGTCGTTTGATTCCATTCGAGTAGTAGAACTCGATGCATAAAGATTATTAGTTGATTCTACAAGCCCATTTGCAAAAGAATCAAGTTGTGAAATAACATTTTGTAGTACACCATCCGTTGGCACACCACTTGTCGTATCTATTGCGGCTCCTCTTAAATCAAAAATCGCACCAACTTTACCACCTTTTATCTCTTCATTTAAAGGGATAAGTGCTCCATCTTGTCGCTCATAAGAGACATTATAAAAACCAACTTGGCTACTCTCTTTGTTTAAATGAAGAGGATGAAATGTGTTTCCATCTACAAGGTTAAATCCATTTACACTCAGTGTGTAACTACCTGTTCGAGTATTTGAGTTGCTATCTACTTGAGTATTTGCACTCAGTTGCCCTTGATTAACATCTGAACCAATAATTCTAGAGAGTGTTTTTTCTAAGACATTTCTTTTATCTCTTAAATCATTAGCACTAAAACCACCACCAACTTCTGCATTATCAATAGCAGTATTTAACTCAGATAATTGAGATGCTAAATCATTTACCTGATTGATATTTGCTGCTAATTGATCATTTATTTGACTTTGAAGAGTAAAGACCTGTTCTCTTGTTTGTTGAATATGTTTAGCTAAGTTTTGTGTCTCTTTTGCCAAATTTACTTTAATTGCATCATTACTAGGATTATCAGCAAATGTTTGCCATGCATTGTAATAATTTGCCAAATCTGCTTTAATTCCCACACCATCAATTTCTGGAAAATATGTAGAGAGAGTTTCTAAAGTCTGCTGTTCAAAATCACTATACTCTTTATCTGCTGCCACAGCAGTATATCTATCAAAAACAAAATTATCAAAAACTCGTTTAATATCTTGAATTTCAGTACCATTTCCTACACTTCCATTTCTCGTTGATATCGGTGTATTTGCAGATGTTATAGCTCTTTGTCTTGTATAACCTTCAGTCTCAGCATTTGCAATATTGTGTCCGGTAGTGCTAATGCCCACTTGAGCTGCACTTAGACCTGTGTATCCAATATTTAAAGAATTGAAAATTGATGGCATCTTAAACCCTCACTTCTAAAATTGATGGGTTTTTAGATGCTACCTTATTGTAACCTTGCATCTCTGTCGGCACCAATCTTTCTAAAAAGGTATTATATAAATTACTCACTGTTAGCACTAATTTAGCATATTTTTTATTGATATCTCGTAAATTATTGAGTTCTACTTTAAGCTCATCTAAAAAAAGATGTTGTTCTGCATTTAAAAGCTCGGAGAGTTCTACATCGGGGTTTGAAGTCATAAGAGTTGAAATCTCATAATCAATCATCGCTTTTTTCTGCTCAAAACTTTTTAGTTTATCCTCTTTTAGCGATAATCTGTCAAATTGTGGATTGTTATTAGCCACTTTAATATCTTCTATATCTGACTCAGTAATTTTGATTAAATCCCTTAAGTCGATTAAGGCACTTTTTAAATGATGAGACAACATATCTAACCCCTATTTTTGTTTATTTTTACAATAACTCGTCGGCTATCTTTCTTGAAAGTGCTTCTAAGTCAACTTTATATGTTCCATCTAAAATGGACTCTTTTATCTGTTCTATTTTACTTGTATCACCCTGTTTGGCAACAGAGGAGCTTGCATTTGTACTCTTATTTACATTTTGTTTTTCATAAACACTATTAAGAGATGAATTTCCTGCTTGAGAAATCATAACTGATCCTTTATCTACACAATTATTTTAATATGTAATTATATCGGTCACTTGTATAAAAACTTTAGCTTTTTTGGCTTAAATAGTCATATAACATTTGAGAAAAGCCAAATCCACCAGCACTTACCTTTGATAGTTCATCTCTATACATTGATTTATAAATTTTATCACCAGGATCTTTTTGATCACTAAAAAGATTTTTTTCATCTTTCATTGCATTATCCATAAGCATTTTAATAATAACAGATTCAAAAGCGTTTGTCTGCTCTCTTAACTCTGCATCTTCTGCCTTTGGGTCAATCTTTGGGATTGTGTTTTGTTGTGAAATCGTTTGAACTTGGTTAGATATACTATTCATACCATAAAAACTCATCTAAATCACCTCTAAATCAGCAGATATACTGCCAGAACTTTTCATAGTCTCTAAGATAGAAATAATATCTTTTGGACTTGCACCGAGCTTTTGCAAAGAGCGAACAAGGTTAGCCACTGTTGTTGTACCTTTTTTAGTATAGATTTCATTTTCATTGAGTCCAATAACCAAATTATTATCTACAACCATCGCACCATCGGGTCTTATAGTTTCCTCACTCTCAACAATTTTAATAGTTATATCACCATGTGTTAATACTATAGGTTTTATCTCTATCTCCACTCCAGCGACAATTGTTCCTGTTCTCTCGTTAATAACAATTTTACTTTTAGGTGTGTACAACATGTTAATATCTTGAACCTCAGCCAAAAACTCTATCATTGATCTATTTTCTGGTCGCTTTAACTTCACACTTCGTGAATCCATCGCTACTGCCACTTGTGTGTTATAAAAAGCATTTATAGATTTTTGTACAGCCACTGCATTTTTAAAATCTGCTTCTTTTAAAGAGAGTGTCGCATACTCTTGATTATACAAATCAATATTTATCTCTCTTTCTATAAATCCACCATTAAACACTTTTCCTGTTGTTGGATGACTCATAGAACCAGCACCTCGTGAATTAAGCCCACCAATACTTACACTTCCTTGAGCAAGTGCATAAATCTGTCCATCTACACCCTTTAGTGGTGTCATCAAAAGTGTTCCACCCTCTAAAGATTTAGCATCACCAATAGAAGAGACTAAAATATCAAACTTATCCCCTTGTCTAGCAAAAGGCTTCATTGTCGCAGTTACAACAACTGCTGCAACATTTTTAGATTTAATATCAACAGCATTCATATCTATATTCATTGCTTTTAACATATTTGAAATTGATTGAAGAGTAAATTTCGAGGTAGTTCCATCTCCAGTTTTTTGTAAACCAACCACAAGAGAGTAACCTATAATCTGATTATCTCTCACACCAACAATATTAGAAATATTATTAATTTTAGTTGCATATAAAGATGATAGTAAAAAAGTAAAGAGTATAAATAGTTTCATAAGTATTCCTTGAATTACTCAAGGTGTAGCAATTTTTATTCCAAATTATACTTCATTGAGATATGTCAAAGTAGTATTACCAAATTTTTTAGACTTACTTATTTCAAATGCACCTAATTTTTGAGGTATTTCAAGCCCTGTCATATGTTCTACAATAATCATTTTCACTAATTCACTAGGAAGAGAGGCTATTAAGTTCATAGTTTTATCATAAATATCTTCCATACCTTCTCTAATACTAAAAGGAGGATCAACATAAAAATAGGCATCTGTTTTACTCTTTTTAAGCAGGGCAATAACTTCTTTTATATTATTAAAACTATCTCCTCCAAAAACTCTACATGATAATGGTTCAGTTAAAGCGATATTTGACTTTAAAGTTTTTAAAGCATCTCTATCTTTTTCCATAAAAATTATCTCTTTTGCTCCACGAGAGAGTGCTTCAAGTCCAACAGAACCACTTCCTGAAAAAACCTCTACAAAAGTACTATCTACAATGTCAAACTGCAAGGTATTAAAAAAGGATTCCAAAACTATTGTTTTTGAACTTCTTGTTGTTGTTTTTGAAGGGAGTTTTAAGACCTTGCCCTTAAACTTTCCAGATATAATTTTTTTGCTTAAATTTTTTTGATTATTTTTCATAAAATGCTTTAACTGCTCGTATAATATTTTCTTGGTACTCTTGTGTTAAGTACTCAATTCTTTTTTCTAAAATTCCAAAATCCATACCCTCTCCATAAGAATTATCATGTAGAGTCTCTTTGTGGAGTTCTTTGTATCTTTTTTCAATCTCTAAAATCAATTGTGACCTAGAAAATGGCTTGATAATATCTGCATTTTTATCACTTGAGATATACATACATCGTGAATCACTTAAGCACTCTTTATCTCTCAAAACAATATCACACTGCTTTGTAGAACTCAAATATTTAGCTAAAAAAAGCTCTAATGATTTTTGTAAAAGCGGTGATTGACACTCAACTGCAATTTTCATTTTCATCCTCGCAAATAGTAATTTATACTATATTTTATATCTTCGTTAATATCCGCCACACTTAGCATCCATTCCAAGTAACCTCTATCACTCATAGAAACTTCTTCGATATATTTTCCCTTATATTTTCCAAATGTAAATTTATTTATAAGTACATTTTTAAAACTCAGTTCTTTCATCTCATCTTCACTACTAAGCTCTAACAAATAAGTAAAAAGTAGTTTAGTTACAATAACATCAGCCAAAGCATGATGAGCGTACAAAGCATTTTTAATGCCAAGTAACTCTTTTTCTTGTCTCTCATCTTTATAAAGCTTCAACTCATACCGTAACACTTGAAGCGAAAAGAGTTCACACTCAGGCACAAGATGTTTCGTCACTCGCAGAGTATCAATCACCCCACCCTTCCAAATCAGACCAGCAGATGAGAGTTTTTCAATATCAAATTTTACATTATGTGCCACAATTGTATTTTCTACATGATTATTATCATGTAGAAATTTATAGACTTCACTCTCTTTGAACTTTGGCTTATCTTTGAGCATTTCATTCGTTAGATGATGAATACTTGAAGCTTGTGGAGGTATTTTCTTCCCCTCATTTATTAGTTCATAAAAATATTTTTGATTATCTGCTTCTAAAGCGGCTATTGAGCATATTTTATCATTCACTTCTAAACCTGTTGTCTCAAGATCTAAAAAAATCAGCACTTTTTAATCCTTATTTTTTTACATTTTGAACTTAAAATAATAAATGAAAAATAACCTGCCATTAAAATAAAAGCATATAAAATATAAATATTAAACCAATCAAAAATAGACTCAAATGAGCCAAAAAGTTTAAAAAAAACAGTAGTCAAAATCATAAATGTTCCAACCAGCCAAATTAGAAGCATTATCCATTTTCGCCAAATTTTAACTAAATCACCATAACCAATAGTCTCAATAAGTTCACTCTTTTGCTCATTTTCACAACTAAAAAGAAGCATCTTATAATCTCCAAAACAAGAGTTAAAAACATACTTCAAACTTCTAAAGATTGCAAAAAGAATAGTAACACTCCACGAGAGGACAAACCAAAATTTAAAAATGGAAAAAAGTGCTTCGTACACCTCACTATTTAAACTTCTCATGTCATGATTTATATAAATAATAGCAGTGATTAAAAAAGATACAAATGCCGCCAATCCAACACTACTTAGAGTAACTCCAAAAGCCCATTTAAGCCAAAGTATAAAATAAAAACGACTCAACTCTTTTTCCTAAAAGGCTCCAACATATTATAGTAATGTTCTAATGTTATAAAACTTTTTTCAAATCTATAGCGGATAATAAACTCTATCACACTATTTTTTAAGACTTCATCCACATTTTCTACTCTTCCAAAATAAGCAAGTGAAATATTTTTACTCTTTACGCTTGCCTCTTTGTCATAACTAATAGCGAGAACTTGAAGGTATTTACCCTCTTTGATCTCACCCAAATTTTCTGCTAAAAGTGATGCACCTGAGAGATTAATAGCTTTAAATTCAAAAAGTTCTTCAAAAGTTTCTACTTTTTGGTTTATCCCAATTTGTTCATACAGTTTTTTTAGTATGAGCATATTCTCTTTTCTAGCCACTTCATAACCAGAAATTTGTTTTGTTAAGTTTTTTAATCTATCAAGTGCTGAACTCATTTTCTTCCTTTAGACTGCTTACAAAAGTATAGCAAAAAAAGCATGATTTAATTATGTTCATACTATAATAAGACATTTATGAGACATTATCATGTAAAAGGACCACTATGAAATTTACTCTGCTTTTTATAGCCTTAATATCCATACTCTATGCAAATGATGATTTAGATTTAGAAAATGATTTTCTACAAAGTTTAGATGAAGTAAGTGAAATTGCAACTAAAACTAAACTCAACATTGATGACACTCCCTCTTTTATCACACTACTTCACTCTCAAAAACTTCAAAAGCTAGGTATTACAAATGTTTTTGAAGCACTTGGTCTTGTTCCTGGTGTACAACTTAGTCGAGAAATCTCAGGAGTGCCTATTGTAGCCTTTCGTGGTATGATGCAAAAAGGTGAAGTTAAACTTATGATTGATGGGATTACTATCAACAATGCTTACCGTGGTTCTATTTATTACTATTTTAGTTTTCCTATTGAGCTAATACAACGTATAGAAGTTATACGAGGTTCTAACTCCGTCCTTTATGGTTCAGGTGCTATTAGTGGGGTTATAAATATTATTACAAAAAATGCACAAAAAAGTACCCCAAATACTCTCTTTGTTTCAACTGGAAGTAATGATAACAACTTAGGGGGTTTTCTTTACTCTTCGTATTTAAACAGTGTAAAATTTTCTATTGATAGTTATTACAATAAAGACAACAAAATGATTGTGAATCCCAATGCAATTGTGGGTAATAATGACAGACACTTTAGAGACTACTCCATAGGAGTCAACATTAGTGACGAGCATTTTGGTTTTTTAGGAAGAATCAAAAGTGCTGAGATGGGAAATGCTTATGGTATATTTGGTGTTAATGATACAAGTAAGGCACTTTATAGTAACGAAAACAACTCTTATTTGGCAGAGCTCTCTTATAAAAATAGTATTAACCATGACACAAAACTCTCATTTTTACTAGGATATAACAGATATGAGCAAAATGCTGAAGCGAACCATCCAGCAATAAAAAGTATTGATTCTCAATATAAAGAAGAATCTTACTACTCTGAGCTTGATTTAATGTCTAATAGTTTTGAAAATCACACTCTTTTAGTTGGTGCAAAACTAGAGTCAATTAATGCTCTTCAAGCAGAGTGGACAGCCCCAATTCCTTTTCTTGCAGATCTAGATTCATCAAGGAAATCACTCTCTGTTTATCTTAATGACATTTACTCAATTACTCAAAATGTAGATATTACAGCAGGTTTAAGATATGATAATTACTCTGACTTTGGAGACTCTTTTTCTCCGAGTTTTGGTTTTGTTTATAGGATAAATGATTCTCTAAGATTAAAAACTCTCTATTCTCATGCTTATCGAGCTCCATCATGGATTGAGCTAACTTCTAACTCTACTTTAGAAGCTGAAAAAGCAGATAGTATTGAGGCTGGGCTTATATATAAAAAAAATAGTGTCAATAGTGTGAGAGTAACTCTTTTTGCAAGTGAGGTAAAAGGAATGATTACAAAACCATCTGTTACATATATACAAAATAGTGATGCACAATTTTATGGAAGTGAATTGGAGTACATCTACCAAGCAAATAATCAAATAGAAGTTAACCTTTTTGCAAGTTATATCAATGCCAAAGATGAAGATGGCTCAGACTTAGCAAATGTTGCCAATATTTTAGGTTCATCATCACTTACATATTCACTTAATAATGGGCTACACTTTGGCTCTCTTTTAAAATATGTTTCAAGTTCAAAAAGAGAAGTAACTGATACAAGAGAGGATATAAAAAGTAGCCTAATTTTTGATGAAACCATCTCCTATGTATATCACTCTATTAGTACAAATTTTATCATCAAAGATCTCTTTAACCGTGGAACTTATTATGCCCTACCTTTAAAATCCAATACAAGCAGTACTGATTTTTATGACGGTGGTCGAACTATTATGTTAAAACTAGCTTGGAATTTTTAATGAAAAAAATTTTACTTCTGCTTCTTTTTTATTCTCACATTTTTGCTCTCTCCATTGATGAATCACTTCTTAATATTCATGCTACTCTCTTACCAAAGTTAGCTCTTATGGATTCCAACTATAAAGAAAAGCTCAATGAAGGTTCACTTAGTATAGTTGTATTTTACTCAAGGATGAATCATGCTAGTGCAAAACTTTTACGAAAAAACATCCTAACTAAATATGCGAATGGGATAAAAAACCATCCTATAAAAGTTACATTACTCTCTTACCATCATTTACGTCATACTAAAGGAAATATCTATTATCTTATGCCAGCAGATACAAAGAAGATTAAAGAAGTACTTATATTGGCACAAAAAGAGAAAATACTCACATTTTCTTATTTAAAAGATGACTTAGCCCAAGGTTCGATGATAGCTTTGAGCATTGGAGCGAAGGTTAAACCTATTTTAAATCTAACTGCAGTTAAAGAGTGCAAAGTATCTATTCGTGATGTACTGCTAAAAATTTCTACTATATATAACAATGAAGAGGTAAACTAATATGAAGTTATCTTTTCACTCTATTATTTTCAAAACACTTTTGTCCCTTTTTCTATCTTCTTCTCTGTTTATTGGATTTATTGGATTTACTACTAAAGAATCTTTTTCAAAAGCCTTTATTTCACTTATCCATGAAGATATCTCCTCTATAAAATCAAATATTGCACCTTCTATTGCACTCAATCTTAGTTATAATTTCATAGATTCTATTGATGATATTTCTCATGCCCAACTCACAAATGAGAAGATATTACTTATCAGGATAGAATCAAAATTTTTACAAAAATCGATGCAATTTTCAAATGTTCCTGTAGAGTTAGAGCAACTTAGCAGAGATGGTCACTTTATCTCTTCATCACAACTTATTGACCCTGCCACTAATGAAAATATTGGACAATTAACCTTAGTCTATTCCAATAAGAGCTATAAAGATTATATGAAGAAATTTTATGAATGGTTTAGTCTTGGGCTACTACTTTTTGTTAGCTCTATGTTTGGTGTAGGCTACTTTCTTTACTCATCTCTTAAAAGTTTAAATATTTTAGCTCTCTCTTTTAACAATTTTGATCCAAGTCATCCAAAAGAGTTCACTATAAAGCTACACACAAAAGATGAAGTAAGTATTATCAGCCAATCAGCAAACAATATGACAAAAAGGCTTATTGACTATATCAGTAAAATCGAAAATTTGAGTGAACTCATAAAACATAAAGAAGCCCACCTCAAAGATGCACAGAGAATGGCTAAAGTAGGAAGTTTTGACTATGATGTTGTCAATAATACTCTACACTTAAGTGATGAGTATTATAGAATACTTGGTATTAAACTAAGTACAACACTCTCATGGAAAGAATTTTTAAAATTTATATCTTTAAATGACTATCAACACATTCTACATAATATTGAGTATGCAATAAAAAATGGTTCTCGATTTAATGTCACCTATTCTATTCTTATTAAGGGTAAAGAAGAAAGATATATTCAAACAAAGGGAAAAGTGCGTAAAAAAGAGGATGGTTCAGTTAAACTAACTGCTGTAAGTTTAGATATTACCAATGATGTAGAAAATCAAAAAACAATTGATAAGTTAGCCTATTATGATGCCTTAACTGGTCTTGCAAATCGTACCCTTCTCAAAGATAGAATGTATAAAGCCATTCAAAATGCAAAAAGAAACAATGAACAACTGGCAGTTCTTTTTTTAGATCTTGACCATTTTAAACTTATCAATGATACTTTAGGACATAGTGTCGGGGATGAACTTTTAATCTTTGTATCACAACTTTTGCACAAACAAATTAGAGAATCAGATACTCTTTCTCGATTTGGAGGTGATGAATTTGTTATACTAATATCTTCTATTAAAGATAAAATTGCTGCAGAAGAAGTTGCTAAAAAAATTGTTGATGTACTCCAACAAAAGCATGACATTGCAACACACCAACTCTATATCACCTCAAGTGTTGGTATATCTCTTTACCCTAAAGATGGAATAACTGCTGATGAGCTAATAAGAAATGCCGATACTGCAATGTATGAAGCAAAAAATGATGGGCGCAATAAATACAAAATTTACTCTCAAAACATGGGTAATTTCATAGATAAACAGCTTAACTTAGAACAAGACCTAATGGAGGCAGTCAAGTCTGTACACCAAATAGAAGTTTATTACCAAGCAAAAATCAACACAAAAAACAAAGAGATTTATGGAGCTGAAGCACTTGTTAGATGGAGACATCCTACAAAAGGCTTGATTTTTCCAGATCAGTTTATCTATATTGCTGAGAGTACAGGGCTTATGATAGAGATGGGGAATCTCATTATTGAACAATCAATACAGCATATAAAAGAGTTTAACAAACTAGGTTTTTCTCATCTTAAAATCGCCATCAACTTATCTGCACGACAGTTTCAAGACTCTAATCTCGTCTCTTTTATTTCTATTATGTTAAACAAATATCAAATAAACCCTTCCCAAATAGAGTTTGAAATCACGGAGAGTGTATCTATGAGTAATATGAACAATACACTTAGAATTCTCCAAGAACTTAAAGCTTTAGGTACTAGCATTGCTATTGATGATTTTGGTACAGGACACTCTTCTCTTGCCTATCTTAAAAAATTTCCAATTAATATTCTCAAAGTCGACCAATCTTTTGTATTTGGAATTATTGATAATGAAGATGATAAAATTTTAACACAAACCGTAATTTCTATGGCACATTCACTCGGTTTAAAAACAGTTGCTGAGGGGGTTGAGACTAAAGAACATGTAGAAATACTAGAAAAGTTAGGCTGTGATTATCTACAAGGCTATTTTTATTCAAAACCAATTGCAAAAAAAGATTTTATCGACCTATTGCAAAAGTATAAAACAGATATAATACCCTTAAAAATAAATAATTAAAGAGACTCATGGACTACTTAAAAACTAAAAGTGTGAAATCCCTTAGTGGTACTATAAAAATTTCTGGTGCAAAAAATGCATCTCTTCCTCTTATTGCAATGACTATCTTAGCAAAATCAGCTGTAAATATCAAAAACCTACCCCATGTTGCAGATATTCGAACCCTATTAAAACTACTCTCCAACCTTGGAGCAGAAGTTGATTTTTTAGAAGATAGGGTGAGTGTTAATAGCTCAACTATTACACAAACAAAAGCGACTTATGACATTGTTAAAACTATGAGAGCTTCTATCTTAGTTCTTGGTCCTATTTTAGCTCGTTTTGGTCATTGTGAAGTCTCTCTTCCTGGTGGCTGTGCAATCGGTCAACGACCAATTGATTTACATCTTAAAGCTCTAGAACAGATGGGAGCTCATATTGAGATAAAATCAGGATATATTGAAGCCACCACACCCAATGGTTTAAAAGGGTGCAGTATTATTTTTGACAAAATAACTGTTACAGGTACTGCAAATATAATTATGGCTGCTGTTCTAGCCGAGGGGACAACAACAATCACCAATGCAGCAAGAGAGCCTGAAGTTGTTCAACTATGTGAAGTACTTCGTGATTCTGGTGTAGAAATAGATGGAATTGGGACAGCTGTTTTAACTATTAAGGGGAGTAATGGAGAACTTATTGATATAAAAGAGTTTTCAATTATTCCAGATAGAATAGAAGCTGGAACTTATCTTTGTGCAGCAGCTATCACAAAATCAGAAATAACACTTACAGATGTTGAACCTAAACATTTAGGTGCAGTTTTGGCAAAACTTGAAGAGATGGGTAGCACTTTTACTCTACATGATAATTCAATCACAATCCACCCCTCAGACATAATTAAACCGGTAAGAATTGTTACTCAAGAGTATCCAGCATTTCCAACAGATATGCAAGCACAATTTTTAGCACTTGCTACTCAAGCAGATGGTGTTTCAATTATAGAAGAGCGACTCTTTGAAAACCGTTTTATGCATGTAAGCGAACTCCAACGTATGGGAGCTGATATTTCCCTCAATGGTCATACGGCAACTGTTAATGGTAAAACAGAACTTAGTGGAACAGATGTTATGGCTACTGACTTAAGAGCTTCTAGTGCCTTAGTATTAGCAGCACTTGTTGCAAGTGGTGAAACGAATATCCACCGTATTTATCATTTAGACAGAGGATATGATTCTTTAGAGAAAAAATTAGAGGGTGTTGGAGCAGAGATACAAAGACTTAAAGAGTAAACACTCTTTAATCTTCAAAAATTATCATCTCATAAATACTTTTTTTAGTAACAAGAGCTTTATCATGTGAAACAGAATGAGTGTTTTTTGCTTTTAAAACTTCATGGCGAAGTTGTGCAATTTCATCTTCCATCTCATCTACATTCTCTTTTAAACGCAAAATAATATCCACACCAGCCAAGTTTACACCAAGTTCACGAGTAAGTCTTAAGATAAGTTTTATTTTATCAATATCTCTTTGAGAGTAAAGTCTTATTCGACCATTTGAACGTGATGGACAGATAAGATTCTCACGTTCATATTGACGAAGTGTTTGCGGATGTATATCTAAAATCTTAGCCACTATACTAATCAAGTAAACTGGTTCGTCATATTGGTGAATCATTCCTTACTCCTTTGGAAGTTTCTCTTGCATTATTGTAACTAAACCTTCGTCAAGCTCATCAACTTTAGGCAAGATTATATTTGCTTTTAAATACAGGTCTCCCCTTACTTTTGTTTTACGATTCATCGCACCCATCTCTTTTGCACGAAAACGTTGTCCATTTTTAGTATTTTGTGGCACTTTGAGTTTTATCTCTTTTTCCAATGTTTTAATTGCAATTTTATCACCAAAAAGTGCTGCATAAAGAGGAACATCAAAACTTTTTACAAGGTTGTCACCTTCTCTCTCATACTCAGGATTTGAAGCAACTGTAATCTTTAAAAATAGATCTCCAACTTGCCCACCTTGAGCATGACCTTTGCCTTTGACACGCATTTTTTCGCCACTATTTACCCCAGCAGGGATTTTAATATCAAACCTATCGCCATTGACTGCTACAGAGTGAGAACCACCTAAGATAGAAACAACAAAAGGAATAGTTACACTTGTCTCTATATCAAGATTTGGTGCTTGTTGGTGAAAACCACCGCCACCGAAGCCGCCAGCACCACCAAAGCCACTATTTCCACCACCGAAACCACCACCTTGAGAAAACATCTCTCTAAGAATATCATCAAGGTTTCCTGCACCAGAACCAGCATTTCGTGAAAAATCATGAAAATTTTGACCACCAAACATAGAGTCACCATGCATATCATATTGTGATTTTTTTTCTTTATCACTCAAAATTTCATAAGCAGAATTAATCTCTTTGAATTTATCCTCTGCTGAAGCTTCTTTATTTACATCTGGATGGTATTTTCTTGCGAGTTTTCTATATGCTTTTTTAATCTCCGATTCACTAGCATTTTCTGATACTTCTAGTGTTTCGTATAATGATTTTGCCATACACACTCCTTATTTATTAATTAGTGTAATTATATCATAAGAGTTGAGTGTAAGTCAATCAAGGTTGAGATTTTGAATTGTTTTTAAAAAAGTACTGTTATTAGAATCAAAAGAGTGATGTAATTTCAAGGACTGACTGAGGAAGGATACTCTTGTATCTGACAAAGGGAGCAATGCAGAAAGTGCATTGCTATTTTGATTTTAGTGTAAGAAGTGGCGGATATTTGAGAAGTATAGACTCATTCCAAACTCATTGGCAGCCTCTATAATCTCTTCATCTCTAATGCTTCCACCAGGTTCAATAACATTTTTTACACCAGCCTCTGCTGCGGCATCTATGCTATCTCGAAAAGGAAAGAATGCTTCACTCGCTAGTGCAGAACCAGAGACATCAAGTCCCATATCTTTTGCTTTTTTTAGTGCACACTGTGCAGCATCTACACGGCTAGTCATTCCCATACCCACAGCTACCATTGCAGAATTTTTAACATAAACAACACAGTTTGATTTTGTAAGAGAAGCTATTTTGTAAGCTATCTCCATATCTTTCATATCTTGAGCTCGTGCCGCTATTTTGCTTACTAACTTAGCATTTTTAACCTCATCTGCTCCTACATTATCAGCATCTTGAAAAACAAATCCACCCTCAATATGTTTGAAATCTTTTTTATCATTTGCAAGTAAAAGATTATCAGCTCCCATCTCAAAAAGTTTGATACGTTTTTTCTTAGCAAAAACTTCTTGTGCTTCTGGAGTTATACGACCAGCAATAACAACTTCTAAAAAGATTTCATTCATTTTTTCTGCTAGTTCTTTGTTTACAATACCATTTACAGCAACAACACCACCAAAGGCAGATACAGGGTCACACTTGAGTGCTTCTGTATAAGACTCTAAAAGTGTATCTTTAATTGCTACACCACAAGGATTTCCATGTTTAGAGATACAAACAGCATTCTCTTTACCAAAACCAGCAGCAATTTTAACAGCACCATTCAAATCATTGAGGTTGTTAAAACTTGCTTCTCCTTTTAGTGTTGTGAAGTTATTTGAGAAGTGTTTATCAAACTCATACAAAGCACCATTTTGATGAGGGTTCTCACCATAACGAGTATTCATTACTTTATTTCCAACTATAAATTGCTTTTCGCCAAAACCATCATTAAATCTCTGATTCATATAGTTAGCAATCATACTATCATAAGCTGCTGTATGCTCATAAGCTTTTATCATGTAACCACGACGAAAATCTTTTGTATTTTTTTCATTCTCAATAGCATCAATTACTTCATTATAATCAGCTACATCTGTAACAATAATTACAGCATCAAAGTTTTTTGCAGCTGAACGAACCATAGCAGGTCCACCAATGTCGATATTTTCAATAATATCATCAAAATCATCAGTTCTCTCGATAGTCTCTTTAAAAGGGTAAAGATTTACACAAACAAGGTCAATTGATTCAACACCTAACTCTTTTGCTTGGTCTAAATGAGACTGTTTGTCACGACGGTGAAGAATCCCACCATGAACATAAGGATTCAGAGTTTTAACACGCCCTTCAAAACACTCAGGAAATTTTGTAACTTCATCAATTTCGATTGCTGCTATACCAGCTTCAACTAATTTTTTATAAGTTCCACCAGTTGAAATAATTTCATAATCATTTTTCACTAATGATTTACAAAAATCAACTACACCGTTTTTATCGCTAACACTAACTAATGCTCTTTTTTTCAAGAGGTCTCCTTTTTTATTATTAGATATCTCTTTCTATTACTTTTTTAAATGTATTGTAGTAATTATCATGTAGATTTTCCATACTCATAATTACATCATTTATTTTAATGCTATCGCCACCAACAGTTCCAATTTTTTCAACTGCCATATTTTCATCAAGCATCGCTTCAAAAGCTTCACAATTTTCTGGTTTTACTTCTATGATAGCACGACTCATAGACTCTGCAAAGATATCTCTTTCATCTGCAACACTCATTTCAACATCACAAGCAAGTCCACTCGTTGCACTCATTTTAGCAAGTGCAATTGCAACACCACCACTTGAAGCATCTTTAGCACACTCTAAAAGACCTTTTTTGTTACCTTCAATAACTAGTTCCCAAAGTGCAAGTTCGTTTTTGTAGTTTATCTCAGGAAGTGTTCCTGCAACAGTACCACAAATCTCTTTCATATATAAAGATCCCCCAAATTCAGATTTTGATTCACCAACCAAATAAAGAGCATTTCCTTCAGTTTGAAATGAAGACATTAAAACATTATTCTGGTCATCGTTTACACCAACAGTTGCTATTGATGGTGTTGGGAAAACACTCACACCATTTGTTTCATTATAAAGTGAAACATTTCCACCAATAACTGGTGTTGTAAGCTCTGCACATGCTTCTTTAATTCCTAAACAACCCTCTGCAAACTGCCACATAACTTCTGGATTTTCAGGATTACCATAGTTAAGACAATCTGTAATAGCTAAAGGACGTGCTCCACTCATAGCAACATTTCTTCCAGACTCAATAACAGCTGCAGCTGCACCACCCTTAGGATCTATGTAACAATAGCGGACATTACAATCAGCACTCATAGCAAGTGCTTTTCCATTTTCTTTAACACGAACTACAGAAGCATCAAGCATCCCACCATTTTTTATAGTGTTTGTTTGAACCATAGAGTCATATTGTGTATATATCCATGCTTTGTCAACTACTTCCATACTACTTGTAAGTGTCTCAAATGCAGCTTGATTTGAAACTTTATCAAAATCATTTATGCTTACAGATGCTAAGTCTGCTAAATAAGCGGGCTTTTTTGTTGGACGATTTAACTCTGGTGCTTCTTCACTAACAGGGTCTACTGGAACCTCAGCACATTTTTCACCATGCCAAAAAAGTTCCATATTTCCAGTTGCGGTTACTTCACCAACAACAGCAGCATCTAAATCCCATTTTTCAAAAATATCAATAATTGCTTGTTCGCTTCCTTTTTTCGCACAAAGAAGCATTCTTTCTTGACTCTCTGAAAGCATAAAATCATAAGGTGTCATACCCTCTTCACGAGCTGGAACTTTATCAAGATGCATAATCATTCCACTTCCTGAACGTCCTGCCATCTCAAATGCAGACGATGTAAGTCCTGCGGCACCCATATCTTGAATACCTATTACATAATCAGTTTTAAAAAGTTCTAAACAAGCTTCAAGTAAAAGTTTTTCAGTAAATGGGTCACCGACTTGAACAGTAGGACGAAGAGATTTACTCTCTTCTGTAAAACTATCAGAACTCATAACAGCCCCACCAAGACCATCACGTCCTGTTTTTGCACCAACATACATTACTGGATTTCCGACTCCTTCTGCTTTACCATAGAAGATTTCATCAGATTTTGCAAGACCAAGAGTAAATGCATTTACAAGGATATTTCCATTGTAACACTCATCAAAACTTGTCTCCCCACCAATAGTAGGAACACCCATACAGTTTCCATAACCACCAATTCCCTCAGTAACACCACGTACTAAATATCGTTGATGTTTTGAGATATCATCATCATTTAAAACATTACCAAAACGAAGAGCATTAAGATTTGCAATTGGTCGAGCACCCATAGTAAATACATCACGCATTATCCCGCCGACACCAGTTGCAGCACCTTGATAGGGTTCAATAAATGAAGGATGGTTATGTGACTCCATCTTAAATACAGCAGCATAACCATCACCAATGTCAATTACACCAGCATTTTCACCCGGACCTTGAATAACCCAAGGAGCTTTTGTAGGAAAACCTTTTAAGTGTACTTTCGAAGATTTGTAAGAGCAGTGTTCACTCCACATTGCTGAAAAAATTCCAAGTTCTACAAGGTTTGGCTCTCGTTTTAAAATCTCTTTTATATGTGTATAATCAAGTTGTGAAAGCTTATGGTTAGTAAGTTGTTCGTCAATATTTTCTAGTTGTTGGCTCACGATGGAATCCTAAAATTTGGTTTTTAAAAATGGATTATATCTAAAAGCGGGTAAAAGTTGTTTTAATGAACAGAAAAACATCACTAAACCAGAGTCTTTTTCTAGTGTGAATAGGCTCTGCATTTGACTCATCTTCTATAATTAAAACATGTGCTTTTTGTGTCCCAATCATATTTTTACACTCTTATTATTTATAATATTACTAAAAATTTATTGCAAGATTATGAATCAAGTTCAGATTCTATAATTCTATTTATCTATATTTAACTTCTTGAATAATGTAAAATTTTTGCTGTAACTAAAAAGTATATTGTACTTGTTTCGTTTATGAGTTATATTTCCAAAATATTTTAATAGTAACTAAGGAGAGATGTATAATTCCCCTAAATTTAAGGTGGCAAGATTGTAGATGCAAGAAGCAAAAAATACAAGAAAATATTTTATCTGGATGATTGTTGCGATGATTTTTTGGGGTTTCTCATGGACGGCTGGCAAAGTTGCGGCTGAACATGCAAACGCAGAAGTCGCAGCTTTTTGGCGTTATGCTATCTCCTTTACAACCATTATCCCAATTATATTATATATGAAAACTCCTCTAAAATCAGACATAATAGGTTTTTTGTATATGCTAGCAGCAGGAGTCTTAACCTCACTGTTTAACTATCTTTTCTTTGCTGGTCTCTCACATGGAGATGCGGGATATGGCGGGACTATGGTAACCTCTCTTGCCCCAATCCTCACATATATTCTCTCTATTGCAATCTTTGGTACAAAAATCTCAACCATGCAAATAGTTGCACTTTCTCTTGGAATTTTAGGAGCACTTATTTTACTTCGTGTGCCATATGAGGGCTTTGCATTTTTAAATTTGCAGAGTTCTTATTTTCTAGGATGTGCATTAGTCTGGGTGCTCGTAACGATTATTTCTCAAAAAGCTGCTAAAAGAACAAACCTGATGTTTTACACTTTTGTCGTTTTTGGCATTACTGCTTTTATAAACATGCTTTTTGCTCTGCCCTACCACCCCTTCGATTTTTACACATACGACAACACCTTCTGGTTGAGTATATTATTTATAGGGGTGCTTCCAGGTACTTTCAGCACAGCACTTTATTTTGTGTCAGCAGGGAAAATTGGAGCACATAGAACTGGTGTGTTCATGTTCATCGTTCCAGTAGGCGCGATTGCTTCAAGTTGGTTAGTTTTTGGTGAAGAGATAGCACTCTCAACAGTAATAGGATGCGCACTTGCCTTTGTAGCTGTACTCTTGTTCAATATGAAAAAATAGAAATTTAATAGGGAATTATTTATGAAAACTAAACTACTTATTGTGCTTAGCACGGACAATGCGGATAGCATTATGAAGTTTCCACTGCTTTACGGTGGTGTGTCACTGCCAAGAGCTTACTGGGAACGTGTGCATATTATGTTTTGGGGTGCGTCCATAACTCAGGCACGAGACAATCAGAACATTCGAGATAAAGTCCAAGAGATGCAAAAAGATGGCATCGAGTTTAGCGCTTGTGTCGTTTGCACTGAGGAGTATGAGGCTGTAGAAGCACTTGAATCAATCGGCATACCATGTAATCACACAGGCGAACTTCTAACCGAAGCACTTAAAAGTGATGAGTGGTCTGTTCTAAGCGTTTAAAAAATATTATAAGGTTAAAAATTTGAATAAATATATCTTACCAAACGGAAGAAAAATATTTATCTTTGGTGGGTTGAGTGTCTACATTTTATTCTCTGTTTTGATTAGTCTTTCTCAAAATGTTGAGCAGATGTGGGTCTTTAGATTTTTTCAGGCAGTTGGCGGCGGATTTGCAGTTGTAAATACAAGTGCAATAGTCAGAGATCTCTATCATGGAAAAGAGGGAGCAAAAATATTTTCCATTATCTCTATGATTATCATGATAGCCCCGATGTTAGCACCTATTATAGGGGTGGGAATATTATACTTTTTCTCTTGGCAATATATATTTGTGTTTTTATCTCTTTATGCTTCTTCGTTGTTGTATTTTATAACAAAACTGCCAGAGACTTCTCCCAAAAACAGAACAGTTGGCTTATTCTCAAGTTATACAAAAATATTTAAAAGTTTAAATGCTATGCTGCTTATTCTTGCAAGCGGATTTGGTTTTTCAGGGCTTTTTGTATTTATAACAAAAGCTTCATTTATTTATATGGAGTACTTTAAACTGGACACAGTTTATTTTAGTCTCTTCTTTAGTTTAAATGTTGTAAGTTTGATGCTCTTTAGTAGGTTAAATATAAAACTGCTTGAAAAATATTCATCTATAAGACTCTTTATCAGCGGTATATCTTTACAATTTTTAGTTGCTATACTCTTATATACATTTTCATCAAGTGTAGTATTAGTGGTGGTGGTTATTGGCTTTATGCTTTTTATTGGATCCTTGGGGTTTGTCTTTGGAAATGCTATATCATTACTGCTTGAACATTTTGGAGATATCAGTGCAACGGCGACTGCTCTTAATGGTGTGGTTGGTTTTATGATTGCTGCTCTTGTCGGATTTACAGCTAGCTACTTTCATGATGGAACTTTGCAACCTATATTTTTATTGATGATGTGTACTTCGTTTTTATCTTTGAGTCTTTTAATGTTGTTATTAAAAAGAAGAAGCTAACATCACTCGTTGCCCTTAAGCATATTTACTACATCCTTATTTTATAGTACTCTTAATAAGATGGGTGTTATAACATATGAAGATAGTTTATTTAAGGGGGCTTCTAATGAAAAGAATTATTAGTATTTATACCGAAAATAAAAACAGTGTTCAATTTTATATTCGAACGACGATGGAAAATTTTCATCCACTTTCAGCCAAGGAAAAGGATATCCGCCAAATTTTCCAATTTGAAAAAGCGGCTGAAGTTATTTATGGTGTTTCTGCCTCTTTGACACAGTCTACTCCTAGTTTTGGCAGAAAATATACAAATGAAGATCGGGATGGAACAGATAAATCTTTTTATTTTAAATGGGTCAGTTTTACAGATGAAGCTATTCATATTAGTAACCCATATCTGCATCATGTAACGGGACTACCTACTCTAACAGCAGTAAAACAGCTTGATGATGGCTATATTGTTGTTGATTTTGATATGCTTAAACTTCTGGAAGAACTTCGCTTAATTGAGCATAACAGTGCATTTGATAAAGTCAATGCATATGTCCTTGGTGGTGGTGGAATACTGCTAGGAATCGTATCTATATTTTTGATACTTTATGGCGGATATATATTTTTCAACATGCTGATTTTTCAAAATAATACACATGATGTACTGCATGAGATATTTACATCAATTATCTCAATTACCATCGGACTAGCCATTTATGACTTGGCTACAAACATTATAGAAAATGATATTCTTTTTAAGAAGTTTAATTATGGTCATGATTTACAGAGTAAAACTCTCAGCAAATTCCTCACCTCCATCATTATTGCTTTATCTATCGAATCACTGATGGCAGTTAAAATAGTTTTGGATGACTATACTCAACTCATTAATGCTTTTTATTTGGTTATTGGAGTTACATTGCTCATTGTCGGAACAGGAGTATATAACTGGCTTTCTCGTCAGAATAAATAGAAGAGTATAAACTTTTAGCCAATGGATTTATTTATATTTGATACTATTAGAAACTAAAGAATAAAAGGAAGATAAAGTGAAAGAGATTAAATTTCCATCTTCTCAAATTATCAAAATGTATAAAAAGCTTTATAAGACTTATGGAGCACAAGGTTGGTGGCCGTTTATGGAGAGTGGCTACCACCCAAACGAGTATGATTTTCCTAGAAATGAATCTCAGCTTTTTGAGATTTATCTTGGTGTAATTCTTACTCAAAACACTACATTCACATCCGTTGTAAAATCACTGAACAACTTAAAAAAAAGTAACTCTCTTAATTCTATAACTATCCAAAACATGCCCTTGGATAAACTAAAGTCTGCCATAAAACCATCTGGTTATTTTAATCAAAAAGCAACATATATTTTAGAAGTGATTTCATTTTTACAAAGCCTTAAAGGAAGAGTACCTTCTCGCAGTGAGCTTTTACAGGTCAAAGGGATAGGTCCTGAAAGTGCCGATTCCATACTTTTATATGGATATAACAAAAGTGAATTTATAGTAGATACTTATACAAAAAGATTGCTCATACATACAGGGCTTATTGATGAAAAAGCGAGCTATAATACAATCAAAAAGCTCATGGAAGAAGCTATACTGCAAGAGATAAAAGAGCCTCAAGAACTACTAATCTGTTATCAAGAGTTTCATGCACTCATAGTTACACATGCCAAACTTTTTTACTCTAAAAAGCCTTACGGTGTCAATTGTTTTCTTTAGCTGATTTAATGAAATGCAAAATCAATTTTTGTTCGAATATTCTTTTTTAAGGAGAAAATATTATGATATTCTATTTTAAGGATTTCATACTCTTTACTCATTTTTGGTAGTTTAATTTTAAACTCATCCCCAACTTTTTTACCTATCATCGATTTAGCAATAGGTGAGTGAACCGTTATAAGACCATTTTCTACTTCACTCTCTAAGGCTCCACATAAAGTATATACCTCTTCTTCATCGCTGTCTACATCGAGAATAGTAACACTACTACCAAAACTGACTCTGGTATGTTCATGTAAGGAGGGGTCTATAATTTGTGAGTTTTGTATCATTTTGTTAAGATAAAAAAGTCTTCTATCTATAAATCGGAGTTTCTCTTTTGCTGCATGATAATCAGCATTTTCACTTCTGTCACCTTGTGCAGCTGCTACAAGTTTTTCCTCTGCAACTTTGGGTTTTTCAACCTCTAGTAGAAATCTAAATTCTTCTACTAGAAGGTCGTAGCCTTCTATACTCATAGGCTCTTTGGAATTAATGTTCAAAACCTATAATATAGTAGGTCTCTTTTTTCTCTACCTTTTGAACTTTAACTTTAAATTTATTACTAAAATGATCTACTTTTTCATGGGCTTCTTTTGCTATTTCTGGTGTTGCAGACTCTATTTTAATCTTAAAATAATCACTTGTATTTGATAAAGCGACATAAGCATTATCAACTTTTAAATGATCGTGTAAATCCATAATATGTTTTTGGATTTTTTCGTATCCAACAGTATTATCTTCTATCTTTTTAAGTTGGCTTAAGAGTGCCTCATTAGGTTTATATCCAAGTTGCGTAAGCATCGCATCTCTATACATTTTTATCCTTTTTTATTTTATATAGAAAATAATAACAGTTTTTTGTAAATATTAAGTATTTATTTATCTCTTACTACTATAATTAGAGTATAAATAATATATAAGAGAGATAAGATGACTGAAGAAATACTCAAAAAGATAAAACAACTTCCACCACTCCCAGAGTCAGCAATGCAAATTGAGGCTGTTTATCAAGATCCAGATAGTAGTTTTAATGATATGGTAAAGATATTAGAACAAGATCCTCTTCTAACTGCAGATATTTTAAAAGCAGCTAATTCTCCTCTTTATGGTTTTTCTCGTGAAATAAATGCAATTGCTCAAGCTGTTGGTCTTTTCGGTATGGGTACAGTTCGTGGTTTTGCACTTGCAAGTATCGTGAAGAAAAGTTTTACATTAGATTTAGCGGCATATGGTATCAGCAATGAAATGTTCTCAAATCTTTCAAAAAAACAACATGGTCTTATGACTTCATGGTGTCTTAGAAAAGAGAACAGACTTCTTGGTGTTTTATCTCCTGCAGCTTTTTTAGTTGAAATTGGTAAAGTTCTCATTGCTCAACAAATAACAGCAGATGGTAAACAAGAAGCTTTTCGTGATGCTTTAGCAGAACTTGGTGATGTTGAAGCGGCTGAGAGAAAAATAGTTGGTACAGATACACCAGAAGTGAGTGCAACTATTTTTGCTCAATGGAAATTTGAAGATAAACTTGTAGATGTTATTAGAAATTGCCAGAACCCTCAAAAAGCTGCAGCAGAAGATGTTCGTCCAGCACAAATTTTAAATGTTGTTCGTGTTGCTGTGCCTATCAATGGACAAGTGACTGATGCTAGTGTTGCAGCTGCAAAAGAACTTATCACACAATATGACCTTGATATGGAAAGTTTTGATACTGCAGTAGAAAACGCAAGATAACAAGCATTTGAAACCTCTACTTATAAAGCTCACTCATGGTTTGAGTGAGTTAGATATCTCCATTGAACAAACACAACTTATTCAGGATTGGCTTTTAAAAAAATACATTACAAAAAAAGATAATGTTTACAAATTTCACTCAAAATATCGTGCTGGTACTTTAGGGCTTGTTCAAAAAGGGACTGCTTATCTTCATGTAATTGGTGAGAATGTCAAAGATCTTTTTATTGCAGAGGGCGATTTAGGTAATGCCAATGTTGGTGATTTAATTATTGCACAACGTCTTTTAGGAAAAAGAGGCACACCAAGTGCGAAAATAGTTGAAATTGTTGGGCGAGAGCAAAGTTATAGTGTTGCTTATATTATCCAAAAACAAAATCACAAATCTTTAGTTGATTTAAAAACTGAATTTCCTATTGGAGCAGAATTAACACCAGAAGAGCTTAACAGTTACAGTGTTGGTGATGTCTTTAAAATTGACAATCAAGAGAACAGAGTTTTAGAAAAGCTTGGAAATATCAAAGATCCAAAAGTCGATGAATTGATTGTTCTTGCAAAATTTAACAAACATGATGATTTTGAACCAGAAGTTTTAGAAATTGCACAATCCTTTGAACCTGTGGATGCATCTAAATATCCTAAGCGTAAAGATTTAAGAGATTTACCTTTTTGTACTATTGACCCGGTAACAGCAAAAGATTATGATGATGCTATTTATTGGGATGACAAAAGCAAAACACTTTTTGTAGCCATAGCAGATGTTAGTGAGTATGTTAAACCTTTTGGAGCACTTGATAACGAAGCAATATATAGAAGTTTTTCTATTTATCTACCACACCGCTCTATACCTATGCTACCTCGTGAGCTTAGTGAAACACTCTGTTCACTACAACCACATGTTGATAGACTCAGTTACGTATTTGAGATGAAACTTAATCTTGAAACACTAGAAGTTGTAGAATCCAAAGTATATGAAGCAATTATTCATTCCGATAGACGATTTAATTATGAAGAGATTGATGCTTTTTTTGAAGGTAAACTCCATGCAACAAATAGTGACGAAAAAAAGATATTTGAGTACATAAAAAAACTCCGAGTAGTTACAGATATGTTAAAACTCAAACGCCTGAAAGTTGGTTATGATTTTCGCTCTGCTGAAATTGAAATGACAATCGATGCCGATTCAAATCTTATCTCAACTACGGAGGCTGATGAAACTCCTTCTCATGCACTTATAGAAGATTGTATGCTCTTAGCCAATAAAGCCGCAGCCGCACAATTTGAGCGAGGTATTTTTAGGATTCATGAGCCACCTAGTCAAGCTAAAATTCAAACACTTTATCAAGAGTTAGCAGGTATTGGAATGCATATTGACATTAAAGGAAGTATCAAAGAGACTATTACCGATATTCAAAAACAAGCTCGTGATATGGATTTGGAATCTGAAGTAGATACTCTCATTATCCGTTCTCAAATGCAAGCTCGTTATGCTCCTCTAAACTCTGGACATTTTGGCTTAGGCTTTGAAGCTTATACGCACTTTACTTCTCCAATTCGTCGTTACTCTGATTTGATTGTCCATCGTCTTTTAAAAGCTATTAATGCTGGCGATACAGAAGAAGGTTCCTATGTTTTAAGAAATATTGAAACATTAGCAATGATGATTAGTGAAAAAGAGAGAGAAGCTAGCACCATAGAAAATGAATTTATGGCTCGTAAATTTGCTCGTTGGGCACAAAACAATTTAGGCAATGAATTTCAAGCAAGAATTGTCTCAACCGATATAGAAATCAAAGCTGATTTAGATGATGAGATAAAAGGTGCAAGACTTAACATAACTTCTAGTGGAGATATTGTTCTTTTTGAAGATGTCATTGTAAAAATAGATAGAGTCGATATTGCCAAAGCCAAAATTTTTGCCGTTGTTGTAAGAAAAGTAGATGTATAAAAACGAACTCGATAAAGCCATTCAAAACAAAACTGTTTCAAATAGTTTTGTTTTTTTTGGAGAGTCTATTTTTCTAATTGATATGTACACCAGCATGATGACAAGAGTTGAAGATGCCAATATCTTAGCATACTATCATGATGAGTATGATTTCAATTCTGCTAAAGCTCACTTATCACAAGGTTCTCTTTTTGGTGATAGAAATATTCTTATTATAAAAAGTGAGAAAAAAGTTCCTAAAAAAGATTTAGATATCCTCCTTAGTTATTGTCAAAAAAAATCTGATAATATTTTCGTCTATGCTTATTATGGAAGTGACCATAAAACATACAATAATAAAAAAACTTTTGGTAAAAACAACACAATGAGTGTAAGATTTTTTCATCCAAAAGAGCATGAAGCTCAAAATATAGTAGCTCAAGTTGCAGATGAAAAAAATGTTAAAATTGACAAATATACTATCTCATATCTTTTAAATATTCACAATGGAGATGTTGCATTATCATGTAATGAAATAGAAAAATTTCGGGTTTACGATAGAGAGATTAAAACAAAAGATGTTGAAGCTCTTGTATATGGTCTGAGTGAAGTTAATTTAGATGATTTTATCAAAAAATTATTAGCCAAAAAAGATTTTACTGAGGATTTAAAAAATATACTTGAACATGGTGAGGATGAGATACGGATTGTAACAGCAATAACAGCTTATGTAACACAACTTTATATGTTCAATATTTACATCAGAGTAAATGGTGCGCCTAATGCCCTAGATATTTTAGGCTACCCTGCCCCAAAGTTTGTAGTGGATGAAAAAGCAGCACTCTCACTAAAGTTTAAACCAAATACATACTCAAAACTTCACGAACTTCTACTCAAAAGTGAACTTAAAATGAAAAGCTCTCATGTGGATAAAAATGCTATTTTACTTTCTAGTTTAATTAGGGTGCAGAAGTTATTGTAATTTTAACTCTGCTTGTTTCACCATGTATCTTGAAATGTAGTATACTAGAATATGGAGTTAGCTTTGATATGAGTGCCTATTTTAACACCACAGATAATATTAATATTTTTTTTACTTAAGTTATTATAATATTAACTCAATATAATTATTATCTATATTTTGACACTAAAAGGAATTTACCATGAGTGTGTTAGCAAATATATCCATCCTCTATGTTGAGGATGAGGAGGGGATTCGCAACTCCGTATCGAGATCACTATCGCTTATTACAGATAAAATAGCTACAGCTGAAAATGGTTTAGAAGCTATAGAATATCTTGATAAAAATTTTGTAGAT
>ERZ890953.298-NODE-298-length-29464-cov-13.797919_pt1 | contig 29464 bp, 28 predicted proteins | sample MGYA00521264_ERZ890953 | MGnify/ENA primary metagenome ERZ890953 (study PRJEB32303, sample SAMEA104408629) | aquatic metagenome | biome: Brackish water; feature: Chemocline; material: water | place: Baltic Sea | collected 2014-10-26T21:54:00 | depth 200 m ...
TTTCTGGTTCCGGCTCTGTCTCAGGGGTTTTTTCTGGTTCCGGCTCTGTCTCAGGGGTTTTTTCTGGTTCCGGCTCTGTCTCAGGATCTACCTCAAACTCTTCCTCATGAGGCATTGGCACAGGATCCCGCCAAGAACCATCTTGCGCACCCAGGTGGATTTCCCCGTCCAGCTTACCCAGCAGGTCGTCCACGGTGTCATCGCTGTCTGCTGCCGCAGCATCAGACAGGTCCAGATCCATTCCTGGTGGGAGTTTTGTTCCCCATTTCTGCCCCAGGTTGACCTCCTCCTGACACAGCCGCATCTGGTCCCGCAGCCGTGCCTGGATGTCACGCAGGTCTGACCGTTTCGCTTTGATGACAACCAGGACGGACTCCAGATCCTCGACTGCCACGCCTAGCCGGTTTACCTCAGTAACATCATCCGGCAATTTCTCGTATGCGTGTGCCTCCCGGTCGGATTGGCTACGACCAGCACGCACTTCGGGGTCGTGTGTGTAGAGATGCTTCAGTTTCAGTTGAAATGCGGTTTCACGGATCCGCAGTGCACGTTTGAACGTGTGCAGTCGTTGCGCGGTATCCATGAAAACCAACTCGCAACGGGACAACATGCCGCGGGCCTCAGCGATCTTGTGATTCATGCGCTTGGGGCCTAACGGAAGCGGGTCTGGATCGAGGGCAACTTGCAGTTTCTCAAGCTCCTCGTAAACCGCTGTGATGTCGTCGGGGTCAAGAGACAGACTGCTCTTGTCCTGACCGTCAGCAAAAGGGGATGCGGGCATCAAGATCCTCCGTTACTGGACGATACCTTCCCAAATGCCTTTTCAAGCAGACTCATGTAATTGTGCTTGATACCGGCAACACCTTGACGGTGCTCGTCCTCGCTGATCAAAGACCCAGCCAGGTGCCTGTCCATGGCCAGCAAGTCCACCTCACGACCCAGAATGAGCCCTTGGATCTTGGCGTCGGCCAAAGACAATCCGGGTGCCGCGGCATCCGTCTCAGCTTCACCTGCCTGGTCCAGCCCCTGGCCCCCGTCCTCCTGGGTGCTGTCCCATGCGACCGCAGATGACATGCCCACGAAAGTGTCACCATTACGGGCTTTGAATGAGCGAGTGCAAATGACTTTCGTGACCTTTATGCTGTCACGCATCGCACGGATTTTATCTTTCTGTTCGTTGGTAAATGCCATGTATCAGCCTCCCAGGCGGGTTATCTGATACTTACTCGGCTTTTTCGGAAAAGGAACCTACCCAGACAGGCGATCCAGGAAAAGAGTGTTGCGGGAATCCTCACGATCATTGATCACGGCACGCCCCAATGCTTGCTGTGATCCCACCAAAACAACCTTGGTTTTCGCCCGTGTGATTGCCGTGTACAACAGGTTGCGTTGTAGCTGATGCCGGAAAGATGTAACCAGGGGCATTACAATCACATCGTATTCCAACCCCTGTGCTTTGTGTACCGTGCAAGCATAGGCAAGACGGATCAACCTCGGGGCATCTCTGAATGAAATCGGGACAACACGTTCGGGGTTACCGAACACTTTGATTTCAATTATTTTCTCTTTGCGGATGATCCGTTTGACCTTGCCGACATCCCCGTTGAACACTTCCAATCGGTAATCGTTTTTCACCACCATGATGCGGTCATCCTCACGGATGGCATCGTTGCCCAACCTGACCTCCTGAGACCCGACATGTTTCGGGTTGAGCAACTCCCGCAACCGGGCATTCAGGTTGGTCACCCCCACGGTTCCCGTATGCCTGGGACTTAGAATTTGAAAGTTTTTGCGCTTATCGTAGAGCTTCCGACCCAGTGCCAAAATGATCTCCAGCACACGGGAATCATCATCAGCTTCAACCAGAGTGAAATCGGAGGACTTGGTATTTGGAATGTTCCCGTTGAAGACATCGTGGGCGGCATAGACAATGTCGCTGGTCTCTTCTTGACGGAAAATCTGAGTCAAGTTCACCGTGGGGAACTTCCCACTGGCGATCAGGTCCCGCAGCACGTTGCCAGGGCCCACTGAGGGCAACTGTGCTGCGTCCCCCACGAATACTAGACGGCAGGTAGGGGATGTGCATTGCAACAGCCTGTAGAGCAAATGCTGGTCCACCATGGAGGCTTCGTCCACCACCACAGCTTCCGCAGGGTAGTACTTCCCAGGACCGAACCCCCACATCTCACCGGATCCTGATTCCCCCATGCCACCTGAGGAATCCCCAGTGACTCCTGCGTATGTGAAATCCCGCTGATCTGTGCTGAACCCCTTGGCACCAAGGGACCTGTGGATGGTGTATGCACGGGCTTTCGCACGGGCCGACAGGTTTTTTGCAGCAATCCCGGTGGGGGCACACAAAAGAAACGGAACAGATGCTTCCTGTAGGATACGAACAACCGCCCTCAGACTTGTGGTTTTACCCGTTCCCGGAAGACCCGTCAGGATAGACACGGGCTCAGACAAAGCATTGGCCACACCCTGTTGCTGATCCGGGGACAACTCCAGGTGAGCAGCGGAACCCCACTCCGCAACAGCCTCCTTGACGGTCTCATGTAAACCCCCCCTATCAGCCGCTGCCTCTGTCCTGGGTCCTACGGACTTCAACCGTTCAAGGTATGCAGTTACCACCTCACCAGCTTTGAACGCCGCAGTTTCCTCACGGTCCACCAGGTCCGATGATGACTCGACCTCCATCTTGTGAAACCAGGGCTCGTAAACAGCCATGGTTCCGGGACGTGTTTTGCGGTCCAGGACTAGAAAATTCTCCTTGTGCAACGACACCAACGCACGTCCAATAGAACCCGCATCAGAATCTGTGATGTACTCATTGACGACATCCGCGATCTCCCCCGAGACCATATACAGGTGCCCCATGCTTTTCTGATTCTTGACAGCCCACAGAACAGCACCCTTGGTGCGCTCAGGGTTATCCATGGGCAACCCCATACGGGCGGCTACCTCATCGGCATGTTGAAAGGACACCCCGTCCACTTGAACCAATGCCCAGGGATTCGTGCTTAGAATTTTCTCGGTATTGTCCCCAAACGTGGACCAGATCTGGGCTACCTTGCCGGGGGGCAACTTGAGGTTGGTCAGGAAATCCAGTGCCTTGAAATATGCCTGGATGACTTGCCATCTTTGAACGATGTGCAACGCAGCAAACTTGGCAATGCCCGGGACCTCTTGCAGCTTGTCCTCGTCAGACAGGGCCTCGATGAACTCCTTATCATCGAAATGCGTGCGCAACCTCATGCACACTCGCTCCCCCACCCCGTTGGCGGATAGCATTTTCTCGACGGTGTCCGGGTCCCAGACGCCCTCCATGACAGGGGCTTTACTGATGGCAAGCTGGCGTCCGTACTTGTCGTGCTCCTCCCACTTGGCCTGGAAACCAAACCAGGTCCCGATCTTGACCGGGATGCCCGGGACGTACCCCCGTACGGTCACCGCTTTCAGCGCGACTCCTTGCCACGATGTCTCTTTGTCATCGAGGACCATCTTGACGATGTAGAACGCCTTGGAGGGGTCCTCGTAAACGATGTTATTCACTTTGCCTGAAAAATATGTCATTTCTTAAACGCTGCCAGCCGGTCCCGCAATTTTCTGATTTCTTCAAGGTCGTACTGATAGTTTATTCCCTCAATGGGATCCGATGGAGGCTCTGGGTCTGTCAGACATACGGCCACCAACATCCCATCCAACCCCAAAACCGAATCGTAACCCAGCAATTTTGATCCCAGAGTTATCATCGGGGGTTTCAATGAAATGTGCAGCATCCCGTCATCGGTGTACACACACACCTTGCGGAAATCGTCCCGTGTGTGCCCACTTCCTTGGATCAAAAACCGAACGAACTCACCATCCAAACGGTGCAGTTGTTCCACAGCGTCTGTGCCATCAACCAGCAACCGATGGTCCTGTTCTGTGAACCTGCCTTGCAACAACACAACTGCACATTTAGGTACGTGGCCCATACCTAAACATACCCCCCTGAGATGGTATTGGACCCCCCTAACTACAGGGAATTACGCATCGCGGACTGGGATCGTGCAGGAATCACCGTCACAGAAAGCATCGGTTATTTCGTGCTCTGCACTGTTCATCTGGAGGGGAGTGATGCGGGACATCATGTCGGCATACTGATCGGACGTGATTTTGATATACGGTGCCTGCACATACCCGTGGTCCTCCAAGGGCATCAGCGTGATACTCTTGAGCCGGTTTTCGAATGCCTCCAGGCACGTTTGGATGTCCCGCAATTCACGAGCCTGGAATGACACCGTCACCGAGACCTGGTTGTCCGCCCAATGCTGCTGAATATCCGCTGCATTGGTGAACTGCTCCCACATCGTCGCATCAGCCTTGCCCTTGATGAAATGCTTTTCCTTCACAGGGAAACTGACCACCGATGTGTCATCGGCATACGCATCAGCCTCCACAGGATACCCCGCCCTGCGTGCGGCATCCACCAGCGGGCTTGTGTTCGCCACGCGCACGTTGCGGATGTAGTACTCAGCATGCGGATAATGCATCCCTGGGGTGGACCCCGTGAGCAAAGACACTGTGCCACTGGGCTTGATGCTGGTGGTTTTGATGGACTCGTGCACACCCAGCCACCCTGAATACAGCCGGTCCAATTCCTGAATGTACCCGTAACCCTGATCGCACCATGTCAAGACATTCCGACGGCCATGCCGTTTGAATGCCTGGATGATACCCCCCACGGAACAACCGATCCGACGGTTGCGCTGCATCACCGCATTGGTCCGAGGATCATGGGTTGGTACCAGGGTAACGGACTTGGCATACAGATACGCCATCTTCAGCGTTCTCTGATAGTCCTCGTAGTCATCATGATGTGCAGGGAACGTCTCAACCAGATTGCAAAGCTCACGGTGCTCAAGCGTCTGCTCTCCACAGGGGTTGGTCCCCATGGCCCGCCAGTCTTTGCCGTCGGGGTCGTGACCCATCCGGCTGAAATTTCTGGCGTTTTCCAGCCAGCAAATACCGGGCTCCCCGTTGACAGCCATGGCTTCAGCAACTTCAGCGTAATCCATGCCCACCTTGGCAAACACGGAGTTGTTGGATGCCCACCGTCGATCCGACAATGCGTCCTTGTCCTGCTTGAGCGACATGAACTCCTGATCTTCAGGGTTGCCGAACATGATTTCAGCCGTCCTGCGCACACCCCCGGCAACCACACACTTGCCAATGTAGTTGAAGATGTCCACGATCTGCGCTGACGTGATGCGTGCCCCAGGTGCACGCCCTCCCTGAACCTTGGTGACGCACTTGATTACCTTGCCGTCCCCATCATGTTTAACCGTGAATTTGGGGTCTTTGCCTTCCGGCATCAGCAGCAATGTCAAACACTGCATCAGGTCACACAAAGGACCCGGACCAGATGACACACCACCGAAACCTTTGATCGGGGTGCCTCGCCCACGAACCTTGGTGAAATCCACCACCAACGGGAAATACCCTTTGCCCACGAACGAATTGAGCACCGTTTTTATCAGGTCAACCCACCCCTCACGACTGTCTTTGACCACGAATGGACGCTTGGACATCCGGGGGACATTGATCCGCACCTTGCCTGCACCGCGGGTATCCCCACCGACGCCCACACCAAGCATCGACATGTCCATCAAGAAACAAAACGGATCAGCGAAGTCCGTGTCGATGTCATCGGTAGAGACGAACGCACAGTTTTGCAATGCTGCGGATCCCCGCTGGTAAACCAGGTCGGTTCCCATCATCCAGAGGCCACGTCCAGGAGGCAGGAATTTGAAATCCCACATGCGCTGATACATGTTCTGTGCGGACCTCTGTGCTTTCCGCTCGATCCAGGGGAGCCCCATCGCTTTGCAGTGGATCTTCTGGATGTTGTAAACACCCTCCACCACGCGACGGCATGTCTGCCAGAACTCTTCGGTGCCACCCTTTTCCAGGTCGCGCGCGTAGGTTCTCTTGTATGTGAAATACCCCAACTCCCCGAACCCCCAGTTGGGTTGCTTGTCCTGGAATTGCTCAAGAAAACTCGGGCTGATAGAAAAAACGCGCACTTTCCGGTCGCCGTGCGACTGGTTAAATATCATGGATTGCACCCCAGTTGAGTGTCAGGACAAAGGCTAGGAAATCGGCTCCCCTAAGGCGGTCTTATTAAGAGTCTACCGAGGAGGATTCCACCCTAAGCAACAGGACAGAGACGCAACAAAAGGGCCTGTAAAACCACCCATGGATTCACACCACCACTGAAAAGCACCCGTTCTGTTTGAGCAAACGCGGAGACCAATTTTAACGCAGACGCTCTATCCCACCGGGCCACTTGCGGTAATACTTTATTTTTGAAGAACCATGGGTTCAGGTCTAATTGAATTGCCATGTCATCTGGTGAGATCCCTCTCTCAAACAGATCCAAAATCACAGCCCACCGCACCGCCTGAGGGCCTAAAATCCGTACCGTCTTGATGGTCGGGTCACCCCGTGAAGTATTCTTGATTCGACACAACGCTTTCCCCACCTTTTTCCGGGTTCTTTTCGAAAGCGCTTCCATCAAAGGAAACACATCGGCCTCTAGCATCGCAGCCATACCACCCCGGATATGTGCTGCCTCTATGGCGCTCGACCCCTGGGCCTGCGCCAACAATGCCATCTTCTGGATCTCAAAAGACAGGACACCCAGGTCACCACCCACACGGGACACCAACGCGCTGGCAAGTTTTTCATCCAGCGTCAGCTTGTGTTCCTTGGCCTCGGCCACACAAAATTTAGCCGCAGCCTCATCCTGGTCCCACTTCGCAGGAGCCTTGAACGTCTTGGTGACCTTTTTCAACGTGTCCAAGAATTTTGCAAACTTGCTGTTCTTGCGCGGCTCCCCCTCAACATGAAGCAACAACACAGTATCTGGGTTCTTGAGTTTGCTGTGTGCCGTAAGACGATCCAGATCGACTTTCTCAGGATGCGTGACCACAGCCAAAGTAGGCTCAGACATCAGAAACCCACCCCCCAGAGCATCAGCTACCTCCGCGGGTTTCTTGCCATCTACATGTACAATCCGGGACCCCTCTTCCTGGTCAGACTCGATGATCCGTCGAACAAACCGACAGCGCAAAAACTCCTCATCACCCTTGACTACCAAAATGGGGGGTCGTGACGCCATCAGCAATCCCCCATGAAAGCTGATGTGATTTCCAAAGCAGTCGGATTCCAGTACATCGCTACCTTGCGCACAGATGCCCACAGTGAAAGGGCTTCAGCGGTTCCCTCTGATGCCATGGCGTCAACAGCCGACCGCATCAGATCCACCTCACGCTTCTTGTATTTTTTCATCAGTGCCGCAATGGGGGCAAGGTTTCCTTGCTGTGCTGCATCCGACAGGTCCCAGCCATCCTGCACCAACTCCACATCCTCTTCGGCATCACCCGTATCGGGTGCCCACCGGGGCAAACATCGGGACTTAATGGTTGGGCGCACACCACCAATGTCCAGTGCCCACAATACAGGTTGGACCATGTCGCCATCGAACTCCTCGATCTTTTTGAGCAAGGCATCCGCAGCAAATATGGTGGCCGTGTCCATCGGACCAACCACCAATGTCCCCCGCTGGTTTCCTATGGGAGTTGTGCTCAACAGAGAAACTACTTGACGAGCTTCGTCCACCTTGAGCCCCTCATCCCCAATCGGGGCATGAAGGAGGCGACCTAGTCGGATGGCTTCATTCAGGGCGCTCTGTCGTGCCCCAGGGCCGTGATATAGGATGCAAGAAGGCATACCCCTACCATACCCCTGCAAGCCGGGAATAAGCCCCCTGGGCGCGTCAGACGGTGATCTGCCAGGTATGTTTGCATGTGGTACACCGATACCTGCGAATCATTCCCCCACCGGCTTGAAAACTACCACGGCGTTCCCAGACCAAAAGTGCGAAGTTTCCAGGGCAACTTTCCACCCGGCACTTCATCCAAACCTCTTTGCCCGTTTCAGGGTTGGCCGTCGCATCAGGGGGAAGTGCGCTGGGAACAGGGTCACCCACTGTCTCAGGAACAGGATCAGCTACAGTCTCAGGAACATCTACCACTTTGGGCTCGTCAGGCATGCTACACCTCGTCATAGGTTTTCTTTTGATGCCCATCAGGATGTAATGTCACCTGGACATCAACCTCATCGTACCCATCAGCCCGTACATTTCGTCTTACAACTACTTCCCCCTCTTGTTGAGCCACCACAGGAACCACCACAGGATCCGCTGACAAAAAACCCGCTGATTTAAATGATGTGATCAAGTGCTGTGTAATCTCACTCAACAACCTGTCAAATGCACATGCATCAACTAACGACTGCCGGATTTGATATCTCAGGGTACCCGATGTTTTCTTGAGTCGGTATGCAGCCAATACTGGAACCACACCACGCTGCCAAATAGCCCATCCTACTTTGAATGGGAAATACACCCTATCCCCATCCCTTAACAAATCAGCAGTGCTGTCAACCACCACCTCATCAGATGGTGCTGCTCTGTTGGAATTAGGATAGCTAATCGCAGCTTTGTCCAACAACACATACAAACATCCCAGAGCTATCCGCTGAACCTCTCTCTCAATCAGTGTCATTGGATCACATCCTCTCTATCGATGTGACGGCATGACCGTCTTCATCCGATTTTTATAGGGGATTTAACGACATCGAATTCTGAGCGCAAAAATGGTGTTTGGAGGGGGGGTAAATCTGCAAAAACAGCGAAGAACTACTTAGAGTACCTAGACGACGATTACTGTTATTCTTGGAATGAAGGTTGGTATTAGCATCACTATCACTGCAATCATTTCTACGGTCATCCTAACGGATTCCCTCATCTCTCTAACTACTGTGATCCCATATGAGAGAGGGGAAGATCGTCCGTTCGATGAATTCAGGGCAACTGAACCCAGATGCACCCTTCGCGCTCTGGGGGCTCCCTGACGGTTCCCAACAAGGGACACGCCGTGTAGTGCGACCTCAGAATTCCGAGGGGAGGAAAGGTCTCCTTCAGGAATCTGGATTTTAGGGTGTTCTCCCTGACCCCTGGAGGGGGTCAATGGTTTGACTTGAGGGCGTCCACTTAGCTCAAAGGCTTCCCTGACGGTTTCCCGTCCACCTACCATCACAGTATTCACGGGATCAAGAATCACTGTTAGACCCTCTCCCGCGACCATCTCTGGAAACCCAGGGGTCTTGGGATTGGCGGCACCGGCGCTGTAAAAAATAAGTCAAACCGTCCATGGACTACAGAATTGAGAGGTAGCTGTCAACCCCCAATTTGTAAGACTGGAGAACTAAAGGGGTAAGCCTTGAAACGAATCAGAAACCATTTGAACTGTCGCCAGGCGTTGCCATCTTTTAACCAGTTCCGCCTCATTTGAGGGGAGTTCCAGGATCACGCCCTGGGCGAGATAGAACTCTTCAAGTTTTTTGCTGAGCGAACGGTCTTTCACCACGTTTTTGAAAAAGGTCATGAAAGCGGGTTTGATGTATCGTTGCCGAAACGTGGAAGGTGCGACATCAATAGATTGAGCATACGTGGCTGAGTGTGGGTGTTTCCCTGTAACGATGTACTGGTCCAACCAGGAATCCAAAGCATTCCGTACTTTGGATTTTTTGTCGGCCCATCCGTCCCGCATGACATCTTGCAATTTTTTACCCAGCGAGCTGTGACGGTCTGTCAGCAATTCCAGGATGCCCAGGGCGGGCTCGATTTCTTTTTGGTCAGGGATTTGCCCACCCTCGTTGTCTTGAACCTCAGGGCCTCTGTATTTCTGTTCCCGGTTGTGTGCACGGATGGCATCGAGGGTTCGCAGTTTGAAGGGATGAAACGCTTTACCGTTCGCCATAGACTGCGGTGTTTCCATGTTGTCCGGGTGGACGTTGTGATGTTCCAGCAAAGGTTTATTGCCGAACAATTCATTCATCATGATGTCTTCAGCATCAGTTGCCGGGATGCCGGATTTTGAGAGCATGAATTGCATCTTGCCGAGGATGGTGTCGTACATCCCGGTGTTGCGTTTGCTGAACCAAAACGGATTGATGTTGAACTCGCTCAAAGCCCCCTGAGCCTCAGCCAATCCACGGGTGCCCTTTGCTGCCCAACTCTTTTTTCGGATGGGAATCCCTGCGTTCTCAGCAGCGCGCTCCATGAACTGCAACCGCATGAAGGCATCGGTCTCAGCGCCGGAGGCCTGTCTCAACCAGGCAAGAGCTACTCGTACCACGGGGGGCGCGATCCCCCCTAGTTTTGTGAAGGCTTTGTTCTGGATTCTCAGTGCGTACAGCAGGATTTGTGCAGGATTCATCTCGCGGTCCTCAATGATTACCAAGTCCTGCTGAGACTTTTTATAGGGCGTTCACCGAACGCCCCCCATGGACCCACAGAAATCCTGAGTTATCAACAGGTTTATCAACAGGTAAAAAGAACACCAGCCGGTGATTTTGGGGTGATTTTTTATTGACGCATTTGGGGGTAATCGGTAGCCTGGTTTCAATACCGCAACCATACCTGCTCATACAGCCTTTGTCATGGCGGCGGTAGGAGGACTTACGGCTCAAGCGTGTTGGAAACACGCGGTTGCCCAGGAGAATTTCAAAATGCCCCAAGGCGATGTATCTCGAAAACCCCCTACTTACTCACATTTTAACAACCCTCTCGTCAAGGTACTTGGGCTACGCACGAATTTCGAAACCGGAGCTTACGTTTTTAATCGGGATGTCTATGACGACATTATTCGAGAGGCTGGTTTTGATCCTGACAACCTGACAGCGTATGGTTTCGAAGCTGATGGGTGGCGTCGAAAAGGTCGGTCCCCTGCGGGATTGGAACGCAATGTCAGTCTGTGTTTCAGGTTCATGCGGAAACGCCCCAAAAAAGGGTCCTCTCCTTTCGTTGTCCAGGGGGACAAAAAAGGCCAGTGGGGACTCACCCCCGAAGGCATTCAGCGGTCCCTGGAACTCAACGATCTGGCTCCGAAAGTGGGGCAGAATCTAACCGCTGCTTTCCTTGAAGAACTCTTCGGCAAAGGGAATCTGCTCACGTCCCCCGCATACCAGATTTTGTGCCAAGCGGTATCTTCCCATTTGCCCGTGTCTGCCCGGTCGGCTCGTGTTGAGGACCATGTTCAGCAATACCTGATGCGGGCAATTCAGCGGGACTCCCTGCGGTCCCGTATCCTGTCAGGTAAAATCCCCAGGTTATCCCACATCAGAACATTTGCTGTGCGGTCTGCCTACACGGATTGCCGGGATGATGCCAGAAACCCAGTCAACCGTGAGCTTTACGGGGCACGCACTCGCAAAGAATTGGCAGAACAGAAACAGGGCAAAACGCCCATCACCGACTCCCGCATTTCCTGGGATCATAATGATGGGGTAACCACCATGAGGGACATCGAGGATACGACCACTTTGACCCCCGAGGACATGATGGCATTCGAAGAGACCTGGGAGGTTTTGACCGATGTGCTTGAAGAGGAAATGCCTGTGGCCGGTGTCCGGTATGGTGGTGTTTTGAAAATGCGGTTGGAAGGACACACGGTCAAAGAGATCGGGGAGATGGAATCCGTGTCCCGGCACCGTGCCGCAACGATCTTGTCCGAAGGACGCAAACGGTTGCGGGCTGCTCGTGAAAATGGGTTGCTGGATGATGTAGGGCTTTAGCCCAGATCGATGTCTTCAGTCAGGTAAACTTCGGGACGGGTTTCGATTTCATTGATTTCGAGATCCGTAAGCACACGGCCTTTGCTGCGGGGGTCCACCATGGCCATGTGCCGTAGGTCAAATGCCCCAGCATCAGGGATTCGCATCCCCGTGAAAACCATCTGACGGACCATGTAAAGGAGAATCTCTTTGATCTCCTCCATGGTGTATCCGTCGTTCATCATCAGGACAACGAAATCTTGCGAGTTGGCAGCGATGACTTTGGACCACAGGGCATTTCCTGCGAGGGTTTTGACATAGGATTGCCAGTCGTCCAGTGTTTGCGGTGCTGGTATTTCCATGTCCCCAGGTTCGGGGCCGCTCAAGAAATTGTCAGCGACTTTTGATGGATCCGCTTTGCGTGTCTTGTGTCCCATCCCCTCAGCCAATTGCACCCCAGCTTTGGTGACCAGAAAAGCATCCTGTGGGGACATGCCCTCGTCCATCAATCGTTTGGCGACATCCTTTTGACGCATCCCCCTGCTACCGAGGGGGCCCATGAGAAGTCCCCGGGCACGTTCTACTGCGTTTTCGAATTCACGTCCTTGGAATGGCATCACACCCTCGGGGACTGAGAACGGCCCACGTAGGGGCTGGCCATCAGATCCAGTACCTTTTTGTCCAGGCCGATCATAGAGGCGTCACGTTGCAAAATCGCATTCCATTCTTTGCCCAATTCCACGCCCTGTGCGTCCTTGATGATCCTGTCAAAGACAGCTCCCTCAATCTCTTGGAAAAAGCCCCGGATCTCATCCAGGGTGGCGTCGAATTCGTCGGTGGGCACTCCACCCTGATATGGGCTGTACACGGTATCGATGGTGATCTCGTCAACCGCGTTTTCTTGCCCCTGTCGCCAGGCCCGTGCTGTCCGCTGTTTCATGGACTCGCTGTTCCATGTGTCGCGGTCCAGATGGATGACCGTACTGAACGCCTGCAGGTTATGGCCGAACTGATAGGATTGACCCAGCAACGTGGCGGTTTTGACGGATGTGTGCCTGGACAGGATCTCTTGAAAAGCAAATTGCTGCCAGTTGTCTGCCTTGAAATGCGTATTCAGATCATGAGCAGGGAGCTGTGGGAACCGCCTGCTCATCTTACGGCGGAACGGCAATTTGTGGATTGTCATCCCACCGTTGTCCCGGATGATCTCAGCAGCACGGTCCTCATCTTTGATTAACCGTAGAACCAAGTCTTTGGGCGTGGGGATTTCGATCTGTGCTTTGGGCGACCCGGCTTCGAACACATGGATGAAATCCGCCAGGGCTACAGCATGCCAGCCAGGGATTTTGTTTGACATGTATTGCCCTGTTTCCATGCACATATCAGGGTCATCTGAGAACAGCAACGTCTTGCTGGATCCATCCGCAACGTCCAGTTTTTTGCGGACATGCTCTGTGGCCACATGCATCTTGGGGTTGTGCATCCGGCCTGCCTGTTCTACCAGGGACTCGGGCGTGAACCGAGCTTTCATGATCCGCAGGAACACATCCAGGAAATCCGGGATGGGGTGGTAGTTGCCATCCACATCCTTCGTGGGCAGCGTCCCGTTTTGCAGCATGAATGCGATGTCCCGAAACGCCTGGTCGGGCCTATTTGACAGGTTGTTCAGTAGACTCAACAGGGGCTTGAAAGCCCTCCCGAAAGCCCGTTCCACGTCGGGGTGGTCAGCCTTGGGGGCATTCCGATCAATCCCCTTGTCCCGGAACTTGGTGACCAGCCCCCGCATTGCGTCTTTCAATCCCAGGGTGGCCCCACGATAGACAGCCTCCACATCGGAAGTCATGATCACAGGGATGGTTTCCGAGGAGAGTGCTGGTAAACGGTATGCTTCCCGTTGGACACCGTACTGTTCAAACAGGTCGTTCAAAAGTTCCTGTTGGTCCGGGTCCAAAGAGCCCCGTGCGGTCAGTTGGGCTTGAGCGGTTTCCAGGAACATCAGGGCCCCGCGGTCCCGTGCGCGTTGCGCTGCTTTGTGGAGGTTCGCCAGGGGGCCTTGCATCTCTTCGACGTACACCTGGACCTTGTCGGCATTGAAAATGTTGCGCTTGACCCAGACATCCAGGTCCCGTTTGACAAGGGGATCCTGGGATACCCCGATTACACGTCCCCCGACCGACTCGCAAAACCTTTCCTTGAACCGACGCATCTCTTTGCGGTTGGTGGTTGCTTCCGGGGATTTGCCCACCAGCGGGGTGTTGTTGCTGATGGCTGCCAGCACATATGCCTCCATGGGATTTTTTTGCATGGGGGATGCTGTGAGACAGATTTTCCGAGGGTGCCACAGGGACAATGCGGCCTGGGCACCTTTTGAGAGGGGGTTTTTGAGTGCTTGCGCTTCATCAAAGAAAATAGCGACATATTTCGAGGGGTCCCACCTCTGACCCTTCCATGCTGCTTTGATCGATGTCGGCGGTTTTTTGGATTTCGATGATCGGCTGAACTCGTTGTATGTAATCACATCCACAACCGTCAGCAAATCACGGGGACTCTGAAGGAACGCACGGATCTCTTTGGGCAGATTCCCCTTCAAAGATTTGGGGCACACCCACAAAAGCCTGCCGTTGGTGGTAACCGTTTTTCCGGTTTCCGTGGTGTACGTGGAGTCATCCTCCATGAACCCATCCCGCACAAGCTTTTGCATCATTCCGATAGCGGTCAGCGTTTTGCCCACACCGGTTTCCAGTGCGCAAACACCGCTGTTGCCATTGGCGTCCATCCAGGCCATGGCTTTTTTCTGCACCGTGAAAATAGGATCCGCTGTGGTGATTCCCGTTACAGGGTTGGTCACACGGGCCTTGAACCCACCCAGGTTGGGTGCCGTGTATGCCTCAAGGTTGCTCGACTGTGTCGCCTGTTCAGCCCTGGCCAGTTCCTGGTAATAGGAACGCAGCATGCCCAACGCCTGCTTGGACATGGACATCCCTTTGAGGGTGTCGAAAATCAGGGCGAAGTCCTTGGGCTCGAAATAGAAACCCGTTGCACGGGCACCCTTACCGCTCCTGCGTTTTACCGGCTGCCAAACCAAAGATGGGAGGCAACCTGTGACACCAGATGCCTCGTGATTGCAGGACAGTTTTTTCAGTGCGTTGCGCACCTCGGTGAACGGTTTGGTTCCAGGGATTTTCAGGAACATCCGCTCTTCTTTCTGTGTGACTTTTTTCCACCCGCTGCGCCGTTCCACCACCACATCGGCCACCGTCACATAGGGTTCCCTCTCTTCCTTGGACAGGTCGGCTGACAAAGGATCCGAGGAGTACCAGGGTGCCGCCTCAGGGGGTGCTTGCTGGCCCTCTTTCGTTTTGGGGTTGAACGTGTATGCGGTCCCCTCAACCATACGCCCGCTGGCATTGATCAGGTCATCCAGGTAAATGCCTTTGTACCGGTCCTCCGTGACAACCTGATACTCATGGATCTCGTCCTCCCCATTCTCACCAGGCACCAAAACTGGTTTGCGTTTGGTAGGCAAAAATCGGGTCAATCTGCCCTGTTTGGCTTTGTCATCGGTGAGTGCCACCCACTCAACAGAACCTTCCAGGTTGTCGACCTCGACATCATCCAGCTTACGCAGCAGGTTCGGATTAACATTGATCCTGTTTTTGGCTTTGGATAGCCGGAGTTTGGCGGCCTCTTCCCGTTTCCGTTTGGCGATGAAAGCGTCTTTAGGGAGGATGTCCCCATCACGGTCATAGATCATCTCCTCCCCCGTGACTTTGTCCATGCCGTAATGGACCGGGCGGCCCATGAGAAACCCTTTGCGATGTTGTTTCCCGTCGCTGCGGATTTGCTCCTCAATACCCCCGTCGATTTCCTTGAGCGTGCGCTGCATCTGATGCATTAGCGCGTAGCTTTCGGGGTCCACGTCTCGCATCTGCTCGACGTGCTCTTGCTGCCCCGACATCCTGCGGAATTCCCCCCACCGCTCAGCACCACGCTGAATGGTTTTGAGATACACCCCTTTGTCCCGGGCAACCTCAGTTAGCAACGGGACATAGATGTCGTTGATCATCCTCCATGTAACCGGGCTGACGTTGGTGGTCTGTTCCAACTGGCCCAGAAACCGATTCAGGGATTTCAGCGACAGTGCAATCTGGTTGGTGACCGCGGGGGATAGGGAACGACGGTCCACAGGGCTGCGGACCTGGTTGAGCCGCATGGTGACCTTGCGGAACTTAATGCGGAGGTTCTCCGTGATGGGTTGCCCCAGGTTGATCCTTTTCAGCAGGATGTAGAACTCAAAAAAGGGCATCCCGCGAGGGGTGAACGCTCTGCGCAGGCGTTGCCGGATCGACGGCGGCAGGATCTTTTCAGCTTCTGCCCACTGTTTCTCGAGATCCTCGGATACCTGAATCTCGTCCAGGACAACCTCGGCAACCCGCTTTACCAGAGCTTCTCTGTCCATTCCTACTCATCATCCCAAACGAGCCAGTTTTGCTCTGCAGCGTACCGACCCGAATCCTCTTTGTCCCCGACATCGGAACGGTTGTAGATCAACCGACCCTTCTCATACATCACGACGGGCTTGAGGTTCTTACCTGCACCTTGCAAGAAATCATCAGCGTATCCCTGAGACTTGGACCCTGGATATTTGCCCTTGCTCACCTGGGCATTGCCATCATCGCTGACCAGTTCCCAGGGAGACCCCGGAGTGGGTTTGTTCCAGCCCTCCACTACCATGATGAACGGGCTGTAGTAGGTCATGATCATCTGTTCTTTGCGTGCACCCTTGGGGATGTAGTACACCCCAGATTTACTGACAGCGACCAGTTTGCCCTCCCGCTGACCCAGGCCAGGCATACCGGAAGACAGCGAGTAAATGGTGACCTTGATTTCAGCGTCAGCGGCACAGCGCATGGTGTGGTTCGGGTAATACTTGTCCAGCATCTTGCTGTACACGCACTTCCCAGTTTTGCCATGCTCCTGCAGGTATCCCCGGATCTCACCGTAGTTGTCGGACTTTTTGCCGTGCAGCTCAGACGCGATGTGCCCAGCCTCTTCCCGCAAAGCTGAACAGGCACCCACGCCCAGGGAGGATGTCTTGGCCGGGTAGCCATAGAGGCCATACCGTCTCGGGGACTTCTTGGCAGCGAGCCGGTGGGCCCCGGCACAGGAAGGGCAGTTACCGTCCCCGTCGCTGTCCGTACCGCCCCCGCAGGCACATGCCTGTACCTGTGACGCCATCCGTGGCCCCAAGCCCTTGAGCGCGGCCACAAGGGCGCGTGCGGTCAAGCTCTTGGACCGTTTGGCGTGCTCTGCCATGAAAGGGGCTACACCCTCGTCTTTTTGGAATGCCGCGCGTGCCAGTTGTTCCGCGGCCTTCGTCAGCCTTTTCACGGCGGACCCACAGGTACTCTGCACGGCTTTTTTGTAGCCATACCCAGCATCGCAATCAGATGCAGTGCGAGATGCCGTTGCAAGCTCCTCCCAGGTGCTGGCGTACAGGTTACTGCGACCCGCACGGGGGTTGCGTTTCCACTGTACATGAACCTCCCAACCCTGATCCCCGTCATCCTCGATGTCCGTTGCGGGCAAAACCTTGAGGCTTTTGAACAAAAATTGGGGTTCTACCGGGGAGTTTGACGGGAGATCCTCAAGGTACTCCTCAAGGCTTTTCTCAACATCCCGTTCGGTTAAACGTTGTGCGTTGTCCACGATGTAGAGGATATCATCCTGGTTTTCGACCTGGCGTTCTATGTAGTGCCATTGTTTCTGGTCCAGGTTGCGTGCGGTTTTTCCCTTGGGTGCGAGATCCAGGTCGTTGGGTGACACCCCCATGGACTCGCCATCATCCCACTTGACGTACAGGAGACCACCGCCCGGTCCACCCATGAAGGTTACTTTCCCGCGACCTATGGAAACAGGGGTCACGGTGCCTTCCATTCCATCTGCTGGGGGGTTGGTGTAGAGCGCACGGCTGGCCGGGTTGGCTTTCATGACGACACGGGTGCCTGCCCTGCTCCTGGGACTCACCTTGGCGGTTTTGAGTTGCGCTTCCAGTGCTGTCCAGGTTTCAGGAACCCCAGCCTTTATTTTGTATTTGTTACCACGTTGCAGGCTTTCGGCTCTGCTCAGGATTTCTCTCTGGATCATGAGGAAATCCAAACGATCCCCCGTTGCCCTATTCATTTGTTTGGTTACCGCTTCTTCCATCCAACGCAGTTTCTGTGGTGACAGTTTGGCCAGATCCTCGACCACCTCTTGCTGTTGGCGTTTGTTCCATTTGTGGGCGTTTCCCATATCATCCCAGGCAGCACCCTTGAACTTGTCCTCGTACTTGTCCGTGTTGGCTTCCCACTCAGAGCACTCAGGTCCATCCAGGTTGTCCGGGCAACCCTCAGCCATGGGTTCCAACCCGCTGTCTTTCTCGTCCCCTTTGAATTTGTCCTCATACTTGTCGGTGTTGGACTCCCACTCAGAGCACTCGGACGGATCCAGGTTGTCAGGGCATCCTTCAGCCATGGTGTCCAGGGCCATCATGAAGCCCTCGTCCAATCCACCGTCTTTCTCATCCCCCTTGTCCGTGAACTCGTCCCGGTGGATCATCTTTTGGAAGTTCCACTTTTTCGCATCCTCAGGGGACATGTTTTTGGTGGGATCAGCGTCCTCACCCTCGTCAAACCGGGCCAGGATATCATCTTCACAATCACACCCGTCCCTGCGGTTGGGGCGTGTGGGTTTGATCTTTTTCTTGAGGACGATTTCCATCCGTTTGTGGCTCATGCCGTCGATCTGGGTTTCGTTCCAACCGAGTGCAGCAAGATCATCTTCTTGCTTCGGTGTTTGCGCGACAACGACATCCAGATTCATGTCAGGAATGTATGCGATCTTTTTCATTTGTCACTCTCCACGAGCCATCTGGAAACAACTTTGGTGGTCATGCTGCCGTATTTACGTGACCAATGGCCTGGTGGGTTGGGGTTTCCCCCCTCCTCCACCACAGCGAACCGTTTGTCTTTCAGGATCCTTTTGTTCGTAGGCCCCTGGAAAAAAGCACCGTTGTACCCACGGTCCAGGACCCACTCCAACGTGCTCTTGTTCCAGTCCCAGATGATGTACCGCTTTTCAGGATCAATGAGGTTCACGTCCCGAATGATCTGGTCTTCGTCACCTGATGCCCTGTGGGCATTCAGGTAAGCCGCAGCAACAACCCCCACGGATCCCTTGCGAACTTTAGCCCGCAAATCCTTTTTGGCGATGTTGATCAGAACGTGGGCACCCCGTGAGCTGAACATCACCTGGAACCACCCTGGACGTTTGCTGTCCTGGTGGAAATAGAAATCCCCTTCGGATTCATCCGAGGTTACCAGAGTCATGCCCCGGGCACCGCGGTCGAGGATGTTCCCACGCCACTTGGGGTTTGCTTTCAAAGCCACCAGGAACTCGTTGTTAACGAAAAGACGCATCCCTTGTTGCTCAAGCACTGCACCTTCGCCAGCTTGCGTTTTCATGTTTGCCTTGTAAGACATCCGCTGGATGGTTGGACGGGGGTTGTTATCGGTCACCCACGCAGGGATTTCTCTGCCGTGTAAACGGGTGAGTCGTTCCATGGCATCTTTTGTCGCTGAGTTCTCATCCGTGTGGAACGTGGTTTTCTCATGTTTCCAGCGCTGTGCCCCGGTTCCGATGACAATATTTGCGATGTCAATGGGCCTTATTGAAAACGTGATGTCCCCAAACGAGGAGTCGGGGCTGGGGTTCCGCACCACATACACCCTGTCAATCAGTTTGCCGTACTTATCAGCCACTCGCCCCTGCATGATTTTGAATGCCTGATCATGGTCCAGGTACATGTCGGTGGTGGGATCATAGTACGACCCACCCTTTTCACGGGGGTCGTAGTAAAGCACCTTCCGACCCCTGATTGGGATTGGTCCCTCCAGGCCCCGCTTGGGCCCCCAGACACGTCCCTCGAAATCCTTGATCGTGCGTGCGGTCCTGAAATGATTAGCTTCATCCCGCATCTTGTTGCGGTATAGGAAATTACGAATCTTTTTGAGGTCATTCTGTGAGGGTTTCCCCCCGGCATCGTATTCCGCGATGACACTCTCGACGTGTGCAAGACCCTCGGGCCAATTTTTTAGTTTATCGGCCAACGTCCGCAGGATATCCACCTTTTGGGATACCCCCGAGTCCACAATTGGCTTATCCGGTGTGGGTGCCTGTTTTTTCGGGGTTGGTGTCCTCACGGCTGGTGTTTCGGATTCCACCGGAGGGGCTGTTCTTTTTGGTTTCAGATTGATGTGGAAATAATCGATGTCTGTCGTGTTTTTGGGAAGGCGCGGTGCCTCTTTGATAAGTTGTTTCAGGAGGGCCTTGGCTTTGGCATTATCTGTCTGTGCCAGGATTTCTTTCCATGCTTCAACCCCGTTACTGATGACCTGATTAGTAACGTAATCACGTTGAATATCAACATGGGCCTTATGATGTCCGGGGTAGCTTTTGACCAACTCCGACAAGGCTTTGTCAGAACCCTGAAGATGAAAAAGGTCCACCAGGATTTTTTGGACTTTGTACATTTCCCTTTGGATTACAACCAGATGCACCGTTTCTTTGATGGACTGTTCGGTGTATCCAGGGAACTCCTCGATCATGGCTTTGACGAGTTGCGGTTCATTCAAGTTGGGCAGGTACATGCATTTGTTACGAAGTTGTTCCCCCGTGGTTTTCCGACGGTTTCTTTTGTTGCGGTTCCACATGTCAACCGTGCGCCGACTTGGGCGGGCTGTTTTGGATGCCACCATTTGCCGTCCATCGGTGCTGATTTCACGCTCGATGGCCATGGCCGGTCTCCTCACCATGTAGTCCGGCCATTTTTCAGCCCATTTTCCGTAAAACTCATCCTCGGGAACCTCCCGAACTGTTTTGTCCGGGTTCGGGATATTGGGATCCGCAACATGAACAACCAAACCATCTCCAGCATCAGTCACATCGAAAACTACTGATGCATGTGACCAGTCACGCCCCTCAGGATTCCATGCGATCATTACCGGGGTGCCCTGATCTGTGAACTCTTTGACCTGTCGGACAGTTGCGGGGCAGATGAGATGTGCCCGCATTCCAAAGTACTGTGCGCAAGCAATAGCCTGTTCCCAGCTTGCACCACGCATGGGCTGTGCTCCCATGACTTTGTTGACGGTGTCCTCGTCCAGGTCCAGTCCGAGCGCACGGAGGCACATCATCATGGATGTCGACATGCATGTGTATTGCGAGCGCTGTCGTACCGGGGTCACATCTGCGCGGGCTTTCTTGTCCATCAGGATTTGACCTTGTCCAGGTGTTGCTGTGCCACCCGATCAGCGGATGCCTCTCGGTTTTGCCATGCCTGATCGACCATGCGGGTGATGCCCATCCGCTTGAGGTCTTTCACAACGTCATCGAGACCTGCAGCAATCAGTGCTTTGAAAAGCACGCTCAACAGTTCCGGTGCGTTGTACTTATTGAGTGCAGTTTTCATGCTTAACGCCCCAGTGGGTCATAAATGTAATCGGCACGGGGATCATCGATGAAACCCCTGTCCGTGTCGTAGTCCCCAGAATCCCCATGGTCGCTTCGGTTAGGGTCGAAGTTTTCCCCCTCTATATTGAAAACGCACGACATCTGAAACCGATAACGCCTCCCAGATTTCCCTGTGAGTTTGATTTTGGAAACCTTCAGGACTTTCAAATGCCCGCCATCGGGAAGATCCGCGTATTTGTCATCTTTCTTTGCTGCGGCCCACAAAACCCCGTCGTCCCTAATACTTTCAAGGATGAACTCTTGCGGACCCGACTGTTTGGCAAGCTGAAATTTGATGCTTGAGAGGAGCAGGTTCACGAAAAGGTTGCCACCCCGCCCGCTCATCACTTCCAGGAAACGCTGCTGAGCTTCCCGTTTTTTGTTTGGAATGATGAGTTTGATTATGTCGGGAAATGTCAGGAACCAGTCGGCCAGATCTTTAGCGTCTACATCAAAAGTACCTTTGATCTCAAACTCCGAGGGGTACATCCCAGCAGGAAACCCCTCACGGTCCAAAGCTTCTTCCCAGTCCACGATACGACCCACCTGAAGGTCGTACTCGTAGGAATAATCACTGCCCCAACTGGCAACCCATCGTGCCATGTTCTTGATGAACTGAGGGTAATCCTTGAGCAACGGCCCCATCACCTGGAACAGAGGAAAGAGGGCACTTTGAATGGGTGCAGCGGTTAGATGTATGTGCGCCACTCGCCTCGCTGATGCATTCCTAGTCCTCATGGTATTGGTTCCTTTGAACAGTACGATTTCCGCTATTGTTTCGGTGATGTGCGGCGTGCAGCGACCTGCTTTGCGCCCCGGTAATAATTATCCCATTTTTCATTCGGGTCATCAGGTTCGCCATCCCACTGTGAATCAGCGTAGCCGGATGAATCCCATCCCGTAACTGTTATCTCGACATTCACACGAGCGACAATTTCCATGTCGAAACCGTTGCCGGATGGCTTAGTTATCTTTTTTATGATTTTCGGGCTGTACACACCGTATTCCAGATCCGGGGAGTAACTCAGACCCTCATACATCAGATCCTCGTATCCAATCATCTCAATCATTTCGGCGGATTCCAGGAACTGTTTGACAGCACGCGTGGAACCATCGAGCAGCATCTTTCGGATCAGTGTGTTTGCGCGTTGGTTGTTGAACAAATCGATGATGGCACGCATGAAACCGCGGCGGTCTTTGATCTGAGACCCCATCATGCGCATCCACTCTTCCGCGATGTCTTTGTAATGAAATCCCGTCGGCATGGTGACTTCCAGCACTGACGGGGCAGTCCCAAAATTGACTGTCCCGTAATCATCCATTTCTTCTTCGACATACATATCATCGTACATTTCGATGACGGCATCCCCGGTGGCCCAGAAAAGATCACCCGGTTTGTTATCCCGGACAAGCTCGCCCGTCGAGAAATACCAGGCCAGCTTTTTCAGGCAGGCATCCCAGTTTTTCACGAAAGGCACCAGGGGGATGAACACCTGGCTGATGATTTTGCGGATGTCTGCCGCTTGAAGATGACGTGCTGCGACTCGCTCTGCCATTGTTTTTTTCATGTATGTCCTTTGTGCCGCCATCCTTCCCGTGGAACTGAAAATGTCATAGGCACGATCATAAAAAATCTCAGCAACATCGTGGTAATTCCAGGTTTCCGCAGCCATGTAACGCTGAAATGCTTTGGCATACCCCGTGATGGATTTTGCCATGCGTCGTGCCAACGCTATCTCTTTGCTGCGGTCATCATTGGCTTTGTTGACAAGGGCGTGGACCCGGTCTTCATCTTTCTTTTTGAATCCTTTGCGCCACATCTCTTTTTGGGCGAATCCCCAAGGATCTATTTCCGCAGTTTTGTTCCCCATTGGATCCTCCGTCCTATGGGGGGGATATAATAGAACGATCAACGAAAACCGAGGGTAATGTAGGGAAAACAGGAAGGTTCGCATGAAATATCCTGATTTCCTCGCTCAAGTAGCTGAAAAAACAGGACATCCTGTGGATGTGGTCAAAGAAATTCTGTTCACATTGCCAGTTGTTCTGATCGACCTCGAGGATAAGGAAACTGTACGCACACCCCTGGGAAGTTTCCGTATGGCTCGCAGAAATGCCCGTCAGGTCAAAGCACCCAAGACGGGGAAACTGGTAGATGTGATTGGGGGGACGGTGGTGAAACTACGGCCAGGGAAGCGGTTACGGCGCGATGACAAGTGAAGTGGGATCAGGGGTGTTATCAGGGATTCCTGATGCTACTACTGCACCATCCCCCAACCCCAGCAAGTACCCCTTACGGAACCCCAAGTAAAAACCCAGACGTAAAGCCTCCAGTGCATCTTGTGGTGGCGTTACATTAGGTTCCCCCCGGTTTTTCATGCGTTTTGCGAACTGTGCCAGTGCCCAGACCTTTTTGACGCGTGATATTCTTTGATATGGTCCCATAACAAAAGTACCTCCATCTCTTCTACTCGCACCCCCATCAACCGCGACCCCCCTCGCGAGACCATGCCTCTAGCATGAGCAAAATCTCTGTTGCCAGATTCAACCGCTCCTTTCTTAACGTCTCCACCAATACGGTTTGACCAGCGGAACCGAGTCGAAGTGCGATGGCACTACGGGCATCCTCATCCCCGTCCATAAAGGTTTTCAGGTATTTTGGATCACGAGACATCTCGACCAGGGCACAGGCAAACATTTCTCTGCGAAAAGCTTCGGTGGCCAACCCAAACGCAATTTGCCGTTCCCCTGTATTTTGCATGGCCAATGCAGTCTCACGGTCTTCGGGGTCTTCGAAATCATGATCGGACCACACGAACCCGTTCTCATCCTCACAAACCACCACCCGGATATGGGTGACTTTGATTTTCCCATGGACGCCCCGTTTCCAGGGTTTTTTGGGCGGGTCGCTCATAGACGGGCTCCTGACAAGGGGAAATGCATGCTCTGTGCTGTCTCGGTGTCCAGTGCATACCAGCGTTTCAGAATCTCAGCATCCCCCTCAGGATCCGGGTAAATGACCCGAGGATCTTCCCTGGTGGGCCATTGCATGATTAGGTGTGTCGTCTCATCGGACAACAACACCCGGACGGTTTTCTTCATGCGCAGTTTCAAGGCATGCTGTGCATCCCCCTCTTGCCGCATTTGGAGGTGCCCCGTCAGGAAAAAATCAAGGTTGGTCAGGGCCATCATCACGTTCTGAATGAACATGAAATCACACTGCTCATCAGGGGTGTCCCCGTGATTGATCATGGAAACCATGCCCACGACTGCTTCACGCAGCGTTCTGAGAGACAACCTTGCATCCTGGATTTTCATTTCAACACCACCACATCGGTTGAAAGCACCATTGTTCCGGCTGACAAAGCAACCTGGATGACGGTGCGCACCACGTTTGCAGGGTCCAGAATCGAGGGGGACAACCGTAAATCCCGCAGCATCCCTTTCCGTGCGTCCCATCCTACCCAGTGATCAGATGTCCACATAGATGTTATATCTTGCTCAGTGGCATTTGTCCCTGCCAACCTGCGGAAGGGCCCCGACAGAGCTTTCATCACAACATCCCATCCTTGCCGTTGTGCCTCTGTCATGACAGGACGCGCAGACATGCGCCCCAGGACGATATACGCAACCCCACCACCTGGCATCACACCCTCGGCCAAAGCCCCCTGTACGGCAGCCAGGGCGTCCTCAATGCGTGCCCTGCGCTCTTTCATGGCTGCCTCAGTCCAGCCCCCTACTTTGATCAAGGCCAGTCCACCCGACAGATTTGCGATGCGCTTTTGCATCTGGTCCCTGTCATAGCCGTCTTCTAACTTTTCGAGGTCCCGTTCCAGTTGTTGCACACGTACTCGAATGTCCTGTTCAGCCTCAGGATAGGTCTCAAACACCACATGCTTGTCTTTGACCGTGACCTTACGCATCGACCCAAACCATTGTTCATCCCATTTGCGCACATCCTGTCCCCGTTGCGGATCCACAACAATGGTTCCGGCCAGCGCTGCCAGGTCCTGCAATTGTTCTGGTTGCTGGTCAGCACGTCCAGGGGCCGCCAACGCACAGCATTTGACGACATCTTTCCCATTGTTCAGCACCATGGTGTTCAACGCGTCCCCCACCACAGAACGAGCGATCACGAGCAATTCGTTTTGGGGGCGTTGCCCTGCGGATTCCATGAGTGCTTTGACATCCTCAAACGATGTCAAATCCTGGTCGATCAGCGCAACCTGGACACCCTCCATGATCCTGCCTTCACCAGGGGTATCCCAACTCTTGAAACCAAAATGCAAAGGTTGCATTTCCAAAACCACACCGTCACGGAACTCCAGGACAGGGTCCACGTTGAGGCCGTCCTCAATGATGAGGGCTCCCTCTTTCCCAACAGCGAAACATGCTTCAGCCAACATCTTCCCGATTTTCTCGTCCCCGTTGCAAGCAACCGTGGCGACGGAGGCCAGCACGGATTCAACCAGGATTTCTTGGGACACTTCAGGGATTGCGTTGGTGACCGCGGCACCCGCCATTTGGATCCCCTGGAGGAACTCCCTGCGGTTCACACCGGCGACAATCCGTTTGTTCCCCTCTTGGATGAGGATGTCGAGGATGCAGATGACGGTTGTGGTGCCGTCACCAGCTTGGTTGTTGACCTGGAGGCTGGCGTTGCGAGCTAGTTGGCACCCGATGTTTTGCACAGGGTGGCTGAACTCAAGTTCGCGTGCGACTGTCGCCCCGTCTTTAGTGGTTATAATCCCTGCGGGGCGGTCCATCAGGACCGTTTTTCCTGTAGGTCCATACGTGACCAGGACTGTCCGTGCCAGCATACGGATGCCCTTGACCAACTGGGACCGGTCAAAATGAACGCGTTGCATCCGAAAATCCTTTGTAAAGTGGCTTCATGAATCCTGATTTCGGCAGACATCTGTATTTCATACAGAGTGATGTTACCGGGGCAATCAAGATCGGGCGCACTGAAAACCCAGGACGCCGACTAAAACAGTTGCAGACTGGGAGCCCCCATGCGCTACGCATCATTCTAGTCTTACCCGACCGTGGTACTGAAGAGACCCGGTTTCATCGGATGATGAGGGGATACGAAACAGGGGGTGGGGAAGAGTGGTTCAGCGAGACCTGTTTGGGGGAGCTTCCGATTCCGGTATACGAAAAATTGCCGGTGGAAGTTTTGGACCAATGGTGGGTGCCTAAAAAATCTCAATGAATTTTGACAGGTGAGGTTCCTTTAGTTTCCCCATGAGGAACAGGGACACTGCCTCACAAAAATGTTCCTCGTAGTTCATTTCAGCATACGCGGTTGGGAACATTTCTCTTTTGGCTTTGCTTACAGCGTGCCCCCGGAATTGCTCTTCTTTGAAATACCCACGCTCATCAATCCAGAATTTGCGGTGTCCAGGGGGGCCATCGATTTTAACGACTGTGGGTTGGCGTTTGTTTTTCCCACGCCCCTTCGGCTTTGCAATGGGAACGATGTCACCCACCCCGGGGAACTGAACCTCTGGGACATCTTCGGGGGATGGATGTTCCATCCCCATCAGCATGTGCCGTGTAGCCCATGTGCTCTGTGCATCTTTCTTGGCAAATTTCCGCCAGTACCGGTGACCCAACTCATGGATGGTCGAATGCATCTCATCCTGTGCCGTTTTTACACCAGGGCGTATGTACAGGGCATCCTCCTGGATGCTGTAAAAAGCCATCACGGATCCCCTGGAGTGAAGCCGGTCTACGATGTGGATGTCCCCGTACAGAACCTTGGAAAATCCTGGTGGGGTTGACGATTTTTTAATAATGCGAGCAATCTTTACGATGGATTTTTTCACATCTTCCAGGTCATCGTCATCCAGACCCATCGTGTTGTGGACCAAGAAGGGCCCTAGCTTGAACTCATCCACACCCTCTTCGGCATCCGGCCAGACGCGCGCTGCATCGATCAGAAACAATGCGTTTTTATAGTTTTTGATGAACCACTTGCTCGCATCATTGGTCCTGCGGGCACTGACAAAGGGCCGTGATGCTGCTTCGAGTTTCTTATGTTTCCCTTTGGGGATGGCTTTGGCGTCCAGGATTGCCATCGCCAGGTCGTGTCCCGCGTTGACCCATCCGGTCCAATACTGTTTGACGTACCACTTGGACTCATCTTGCACCAGATCCGCCAGGGAAAAGGTAGCTTCCCGAAATTTCTGCCGTAATTGGGGCAGGTCTTCACGGGCTTTTGCACGAAGGAGTCGTTGAACGCGCATCAGAACCTCAGGTACAATCCGGTCTGTTTCTCAAACAGTTCCACGAGGCCATCCGCATAAATGCCTTCGAATTTCTTTTTCTGGGACAGCTTTTCCCCGTAAATGCGCATGAACTCTACGCGGTACGTGTCATCCCCCTTCAGGGTGACCTTCACGTAATTCAGGCCTCTGCGGTTTGAAAACTGAAACGAGAGTGCTCTCCCGTGATCAATGAAATTTTTGGCATTGACCATCAGTTGCAGCCTGCGGAAACCACCAAGCTGTTTTGCGATGATGTCGGTGATACCCGCTGTTTTGGTTTCCAGATACCTGGCAACGACTCTGCGTGCGGTTTGTCTGTGGTTCATGCGGATTGCTCCTTAATCCTACCAGGCAAATCGGATAGCAAAATTACCGAGTTAATCTCCACGGTACATTTTTTCGGAAAGTTCATGAGAAAACCCGTTGACAAAACCTCGGGCTTCCCTAGAATCAGGGGCTCAGGTTATGAAAATGATCAAAAACACGTCGACATTATTGTTTACCTCCTCATGGACCAGCGAGCTTAGCTCGTCCCTGTATGGGACAGCTCCGCCGGGGGTGGCAATGTAGCCGACAGGCACAGCCCAAATCAGCCCCCCCGGCAAACGCCGCGGGGGCTTTTCTTTTTCGTTGTGCCGATGTGCTGGACTTTGAAAATTGAATAGTGAACGTGATCGATGTGCCGGGAAATTCGGCACCAATGCTCAAGTGGCGGAGTTGGCAGACGCGCAGGTTTCAGGTACCTGTTCCCGCAAGGGAGTGGGGGTTCGAATCCCCCCTTGAGCACTACAAACGTCCGATTGCTTTCCAGAGAGTTTTCAGTCTTTCCGAGATGACTCTGGCAGCATCGGGACCGTTAGGCTGGTTTTGGATTTTTTTCAGTTTCCCCTCAATCATGCGAAGGTGTCCCTTTGCGACGTTGATGTACTGATCCATCCCAAGATCGTATCCGAACTTGATCGAACCAATTTGTCCGGTTTTGAGCATCTTTATGTCATCGTCAGTGAACATTAGTGCCCCCGGATGTGACGCAATGCCTCGGTGAGTTTCTCCTCGGCATATCCCATGGACCCTGCAAAACCCCAGTTCATGTTGTCCCGCTTGAACTGTTGCTCGTATCTCTTGAAGGCTTTGGTGAGGTCAGCGAGCCGACCCCGACAACCTGCCAGTTTGTCCATGAATGCATCTTCTGCTGTTTTGTAATCCCTGAAATCCTTCCCTTTTTTGAGCAGGGGCAACAGGATGTCTTGAAGATCTGGGTTTGCGTGGGCAAATCGAACAAGGGATTTTCGTTTGGTGGTCATGATGACTCCTCTAGCGGTACCGTAACATAGAAGGAAAATTGAATGGAAAGGTGGCCGAGTGGCTGAAGGCGCCCGCCTGCTAAGCGAGTGACTCTGCAAGGGGTCCGAGGGTTCGAATCCCTCCCTTTCCGCTAATGGCGAGATGGTCGAGTCAGGTTGATGGCACCCGCTTGGAAAGCGGGCGACCTCTGTAAAAGGGGTCCGGGGGTTCGAATCCCTCTCTCGCCGCCAGTCACGGGAACTAATGAGATTGTTCAGAAGACGCGACAGACGGTAAATCTGTTGGGCTTAGGCCCAATCCCTGGTTCGAATCCAGGGCTCCCCACTTTTATGGGGAGCTGGCGAAATGGAAACTACGATCTTGCATCCTTACCCGTGACGTATTGCGAGGATGGCGGAAATAGGTAGACGCAGCAGCTTGAGGGGCTGCCGCCTGAAAAGGCGTAGGGGTTCGAATCCCCTTCCTCGCAGAGTGTCCGAAAGGACGTGGGGGTTCGAATCCCCCTGGTCGCACCGAAGCAGAGTGGGTTAAATCCCACGCGGCTTGCACAGCCGTAGGTGGTGAATAAACGTCTGCGGCCTCACAAGGGCCAGGAAGACGATAACAACCACCCTGTTTCATTTGGGGATGAGCGTTGGTTGTGTCGGGAGGTCTCCAAAACCTCTCCGCTG
>ERZ890953.299-NODE-299-length-29370-cov-21.844516_pt1 | contig 29370 bp, 32 predicted proteins | sample MGYA00521264_ERZ890953 | MGnify/ENA primary metagenome ERZ890953 (study PRJEB32303, sample SAMEA104408629) | aquatic metagenome | biome: Brackish water; feature: Chemocline; material: water | place: Baltic Sea | collected 2014-10-26T21:54:00 | depth 200 m ...
GTGAGATTGAGCTTCTTTTGGAGATACCACTCGCTCATCAAATCCATCTCAAAACGCAAAAAAGCTTTGTCGTAAACTGGTAGGTTTTTCGCGTCCGCGTTTTGCATTTTTATGATTTCGTCTATGGCGTTTAGGTAGAGTTGTTTGAAGTTTTTGGCGTCTAAAACGTTCAAGTAATGCGTGTTTCCAAAATCTTCAATAATCAAATAACCATCGTCCAAATTCTCTTCCAATATGTAAGGCGCGGTCACTCCGGCTTTTAAAAGTCTGCTCGTCACGTCTATAAAAGGAGCGAGAGAACTTTTTTCCAAAGAGGAGTCCATAAGCAAAAACGTCTCATGTTCACAGCCCAAACGGTAATACTTCCTAAAACTGGCGTCCGCCGAAGCCACGCTCAGGTCAAAAAATTTGTAGGGAGTCGTACTTAACCAAGCCTTTATCTTATCCATATATTCCACCTAACAAAGAGTCTTTTTTCGCGCCCGTCACCGAGCTTAGTTTCACCACTTCTTCATGAAGGCGTTTGTAAGCCAACCAAGCGAACGCCATCGCTTCTAAAAAGTCGCTCTCGACGCCGTACTTTTCACTCACGACGACGTCGCATTCGCATAACTCGTCGAGCCTTTTCATCAAAAAGACGTTTTTAGAACCGCCACCGCAAACTATGGCCTCCGTTGTCTGGGTTTGATTGAGGTCCCAAGCGATGCTTCGCGCGGTGAGTTCTAGCAGCGTTCTTTGTATGTCTTCATCTTTTATGGCGTTAAAGATGGGTAAAAATTTCGCCAGCCAAGTTTCGTTGAATCGCTCGCGACCGGTGCTTTTTGGAGGGAGTTTTTTAAAGTAATCGTCATCGAGCATTCGCTCTAATAGGTCATGATCGATTGCGCCGCTTCTCGCGAACTCTCCGTCTTTGTCGTAAGCTTTGCCTCTCGTTTTACTTATCCACATATCCAACATGACGTTGCCGCAGCCGCTATCCCAGCCTTTTAACGACTCTTCGAGCAGAGTTATATTCGCCATGCCTCCGATGTTTACAACCGCCACATGCCCCTCAAGTTTGGAGAACAAAAACTGATGAAACGCGGGGGCGAAAGGAGCGCCTTGCCCGCCAAAAGCCATATCCATTCTTCTAAAGTCGGCAACGGTTTTAATGTTTGTAGACGCCGCCACAACGTTGGCGTCTCCGAGTTGCGTTGTGAAAGGGCGTTCGCCATCTGGTTCATGCCAAAGCGTTTGTCCATGAAGGCCGATGGCTTTGACGCCGTTTTTGTCTATCTGATTGTCGGCTATAAAAGCGTTAACGGCGTCGGCGAAGAGGCGTCCAAGTTTGTTGTCCAAGACGCCTATCTCTCTAAGCGTCGTTTCTCTAGCGATGACGTTTAAAACCTCGCTTTTTAATCTTGCGTCAAATGGATACTCGGCGGACGCGAGAAGCTTGCATGAAGAAGCGTTTATCTCACAAAGCGCGACGTCGATTCCATCGAGACTCGTCCCGCTCATAACACCGATATATAGTTCTTTTATCGACATAATCTTTTAACTCATATATAATTTTTGGCTATTATATCAAAAATTATAGATATAATTATCAAGAGTTTCAAGATGAATCAACTATAACGCATGAGGATATGAAGATGAAGAGAATGGCTCTTTTAGCGATATTTACAATTTCACTCTTTGGAGGAGACGACTACTATACGCAATATGGCAAAAAAGTGCAAGTCGCAAAAATCGTCCAAAAACAGGCACTTTCAAGAGACATGGCGGGTGAGAACGTGGAGTATTACATGACCTCTCATGGAAAGAAAGTTGGCGTTACAAATGAAATTATCGTTAAGTGTCGCCTAGGCGTTGATTGCGCTGAGATCTTCAAGTCGTTTTCTTTGAGCGACGCGTCGAACTTGTCCGATTCTCTTTATTTTGTTAAGATTCCCGATGGAGAGAACGTTTTTACGATTTCCAACAGACTCTCAGAAAATCCAAACGTAGAGTTCGCTCATCCAAATTTTATTAAGGCGAACATGCGAAGATAATGAGATTAGGCAAAAACTCTTTTTTTACTTGTCATACATCGCCAATTTATTATGTCGAATCACTTGAGAAAGTTCTTGGCCGTACAAGTCGCCAATTTCGGAGTATTTGTCCAGTTTTTTCACTAGTTGATGAGGGTCGTTCGTTTGAAGTCTCAAGGCTCGAAACTCTTTAAAAGCTTTTCCTGTGGATATAAGAGAGTAATAGGCTTTTACGCTCTCTTCAAGCGTTTGGAATTTTCTAAGCCACATAGTCCTTGTGCCTCCGCGTTTTTCCTTAGCGGCGATTCTTGGCTCGTTTGGATTTGTACTCCACATGCCAAAGACGTTGTTCGCCTTTACGAAAAATCTTGAGGTCCCCCAGGAACTTTCCATAGCCGCTTGCGCTAGCGTTATGCTTTGGGGATGTGGTTTGAGGCAAGCTAGTAGGTCACTTTGGGTTTGCGCCTTGCAAGTCACTTTTAGTTTAGAAATTTTATCAGCGTTTTTAGAGTTTTTTATATCTTGGGCGACGCTTTCGTATTCTTTCATCAAATCCGCATGGACTTTTTCAATGGCGGGAACTAAAAGATAGTAAAATCTCTCTTTTTTCGTTTGAACGCTCATGCTTTTTGGAACGACGTTTGGCTCGTATTTTTGATCGAGCGTTGACGCGAGTAAGCTAGAAGCCAATAGCGTTGCGAGGTAGACGTATTTCATTTTTGACCTTTGTTTTAATAATAGACGGCGATGATCGTAAACGCAAAGAAGAACATTAAGTGCGACATGCCCTCAAAGTAGTTTGTATGTCCCTCGTCGGTTGTTTTCCAAGCTAAGAGGATGGTTAAAATCAAAGCTCCAATTTCTAGCGGATTAAAATCTAGCGTAAATTTTATGTCGCTCATATAAGCGAGAGCCATTAAAATAGGCACGGTTAAGAGTATGGAGACGGTTGAGGCTCCCATGGCGATGTTTATAACTCTTTGTATTTCGTCGTTTTTCGCGGCTTTGATGGCGGTGACTATCTCTGGAGAAACAGCGACAATGGCGATGATAAGTCCGGAAAGACCTGCCGAAACGCCGTAATGTTTCGCTAGTTTGATCCCGTCATGCGCAAAGATTTCAGCGGCTAGAGAGATGATGGCGATGAAGACGAAGATGGAGAGTATCAATCCAAACATATTGAACTTTTCAAAAATATAATCGTCCTCGTCTTGCTCGTTCGTCTCTTTCTCTTTTTCAAGCATTTTTCTTTTGAGTCTAAATATTCTACTTCTTGCGGTGCTTTTAAAGAAGTGAGTGTGGGTCTTTGTTTGAAAAATTAAAATCACGATGTAAAAGACAATCAGAAGAATCGCTATCGCTATGGACGCGTTTTCAATAATCAATGAAGAGTGCTGTATGTTGAGAACCCCTGGAACCAAAAGAGCGGCGACGCTAACGAAAAGTATGGTGGTGTAAGCGCTTGAAGTCTCTTTGTTGTGTTCTTGTTCCGTAAATCTCAATCCACCCAAAAACACCGCTAGTCCCAACAGTACGTTCATGTCGACGATAATCGCTGAGACGATGCCGCCCTTGACCGTTTTAATCACTTCTGGGTCGTCCACCGCTTGAAGTAAAATGATGTATAAAAGTATAATTTCAACTATCACGGCGCTAAGCGTGAGAACGAAACTTCCATAAGGTTCTTGAAGCTTTTCCGAGAGTATTTCGGCGACTTCCGAAACGGTCAAAGAGAGAGACCCTATGCCAATGGCCGCAAAAAGCGTCGCCATGGCTCCTTGGTGAAGAGCGTTAAAATAAAAAGCGAGAGCTACGCCTAGGATTCCTAAAAATATATCCCAATAATCTTCTACAAAATATCTCAGTTTTCTGTCGGCTTGCCGTCCATTTGGTTCCACATGCAACTCCTTATAACAGTATTATTTTCGCTAAACTTAAAAAACTAAAAAAGCCGACCACGTCCGTTACCGTCGTAAGTAAAACAGTGCTTCCAATGGCTGGGTCGACGCCGGCTTTTTGAAGGGCTAAAGGTATGACGCTTCCAAAAAAACCGGCGCTTATCAGGTTTATAATCATAGACAATCCAATGACGACGCCAAGCATTGGCATATTGAACCATAAATAAGCGATTACGCCAATCAGAAGAGCGAAAATCAAGCCATTCACCAAAGATATGACGACTTCTTTATAAATCGTTTTTTTTGCGTCGTCACCCTCAATGTCGCCTAAAGCCATCTGTCTAACGGTAACCGTCAACGTTTGCGTGCCCGCGTTTCCTCCCATGGAAGCGACAATGGGCATTAAAATGGCTAAAGCCACCAGAGATTGGATCGTCGAGTCGAACATTCCTATGACCAATGAAGCGGCGATGGCGGTGAGAAGATTGAGTCCCAACCAAATGGCTCTCGTCTTGCCAATTTGAAACATGTCCTCTTCTTGCTCGGCTTCGTCGCTAACGCCGGCTAGATTAAAGATTTGTTCCGTCGCGGTCTCTTGAATGACGTCGTAAATGTCATCGGAGGTGATTCTTCCAATTAATCTATTTTTGTCATCTACAACGGCGATGGAGTTTAGGTTGTAGTTCGTAACCATCTCAACTACGTTTTTTATAGCGTCTTTGTGATTTACAGAGAAGTTTTTATGTTTGTCGAACGGTATGTCTTCAAAATTTAAGTCGCGGTCGAAAATAATCAGCTCTTCAAGACCGATGGAACCTAAGTATTTTTTTCTAGCGTTGACAAGATGAACATGCCAAACGTTGTCAATTTTACCACTCTCTTTTAACTCTTTGAGTCGCTCAAGGGCGTTGCCGATTCTCTCGTCGTTTCTCGCGCTAAAAAGCTCGGTTTGCATATAGGAACCGGCTTCGTCGTCTTCGTAAGCGATGAGTTGTTCAAGCAACTCTTTCTCTGAATTTTCAAAACTTTTTAAAATGTCTTGAGAGATCTCTTGATGCTCTTCGCTAATGTTGTGAATAAGCGTCGCCGCGTCGTCGGTGTCCATGAGCGAAGCGATATTGGCGAGTTTTTTAACGCTTAGAATATCCGCCGTCTCTTCTTGGACATGGTCGGGAAGCTCTGATAGGACTTCCGCAAATAGCTCATGAGGTATCTTTTTAATGGCGCTTTCATACTCATGTACGTCTAAGTCTCGAAGTTTAAGAAGTTGAGAGGCTACGTCATAGGGGTGAACGCTTGCGTCGCCCTGCATGTATTGAGTTATTTTAGAATTAATTATATCTAAAATTATTTTTACGTCTTCTTCATTTACTTGCATCGCGCACCTCTTTAAAATGTATGTAAGACTTTTGAGCCTATCGGTTTATGGTATGAAATTTTATATAATTATGCTTAATTTTAAGGTCTATTTATGAAGAATTAAAGCTTATAAAGCTGTGGCGCATGGTATGTTTTTATGAAAAAAATAGTATATTTCGTATTATAACTGGAGGGTGTCATGGACGTTAAAAAACTCAGCGCGTTACAAGAGCAAGAAGCGTTACAGCTATATGCCGAAAATATCGAACTTGAACCATATCAAGCCGAACTTATAAAATTGCAACAGCATGTCAAACGCAACAAACTCAAACTTATCATCGTGTTTGAAGGACGCGACGCCGCTGGAAAGGGGAGCGTAATAGGGAGCGTCAATAGATATATGAATCCTAAACATTACCGCGTCGTGGCGTTGGGAAAGCCAACCGAAGAGGAGCGTTCCCAGTGGTATTTTCAGCGTTATATAAAATATTTCCCACATGGAGGGGAAGTGATTTTGTTTGACAGGAGCTGGTACAATCGAGCCATGGTGGAGCCGGTTTTTGGTTTTTGCACGCCTCAAGAGTACGATTTGTTTATGAAAGACGTGGTTCCTTTTGAAGAGTCGATCGTGGACAGTGGCTCGGTCTTGATTAAACTCTATTTTAGCGTTACAAAAGAGAAACAAGCGCAAAGGTTTGAACAACGTCGGACCGACCCGCTTCGTCAATGGAAACTGAGTGAAATCGATTTACAAGCGCAAAGCATGTGGGACGAATTTAGCAGAACTAAATTTAACATGCTTGATAAAACAAACACGCAAAAAGCCCCTTGGCACGTCATTCGCTCTAGCGATAAGCACAGAGCGAGAGTCGAGACTATGAAGTTGATTTTGAGTCAAATAGATTATGAGGGTAAAAGTAGAGCGATTGATTTAACTCCAAATCCTAAAGTCGTTTTTAGCGCAAAAGAAGAGTTGCTAATAATGCAAAAAACAGCCAATAGGCTTCAAGGAAGTAAAAATGATTGAAAAAAAGATAGTGGGTTCTAAGGAGTTGATTTCCATATTGGATTTGGAACTTTTCGATTTAGACGCCAAAATAGACACAGGGGCTGATTCAAACGCCATTCATTGCGACGATATTTTTATAGATGACGATAAGATGGTTCATTTTACTCTTTTGGATGAGGTGCATGAGTCGTATCACGGCAAAAAAATGATGATACCTCTTTATAAGGTGAAAAAAGTCAAAAGTTCAAATGGAGTCATTCAGTATCGCCCGTCGATAAAAGTGGCGGTGAAGTTTATGGGAAAAAAATACGTCGCGGTTATCTCTTTAACCGATCGTTCCGACATGCAATTTCCAATGCTCATAGGAAGAAAGTTTTTAAGCGGTAAGTTTTTAGTCGATGTCTCGAAAGAGTATCTTTGTAAACAAATATAAAATTAGGAAAAATAATGCGTCTATACATATTGTCAAGATCATCAAAACTATACTCTACGAGAAGATTAGTTGAAGCAGCCGAGTTAAAGGGTTGGAACGTTAGAGTAATCGACTACTTGAGATGTAGCATTGAAATTATGAAAGGTGAACTTCACGTAAGCTATTTAGGCGAGCAGTTGCCTATTCCCGACGCCATCATTCCCAGAATCGGGGCTAGTAGAACTTTTTATGGCACGGCCATGGTGAGACATTTTGAAATGATGGACGTTTTTTCCACCTCTGGAAACTTAGCCATAGCTCGAAGTAGAGATAAACTAAGAAGCTTGCAAATACTTTCCAAGCATGGCGTGGACATGCCAAAAACGGTTTTCGCGTCTAACAAATCAAGCGCAAAAGACGTAATAGCGTTAAGCGGGGGAGCGCCTTTGGTTCTAAAGATACTTGAAGGCACTCAAGGCGTTGGAGTGGTTTTGGTCGATACGGAAAAAGCGGCAAAATCGGTTCTCGACGCGTTTTATGGAATGGACGTAAATTTACTCGTTCAAGAGTTTATAGAAGAGGCGGGCGGGGCGGACATACGCGTTTTCATAGTTGGTGGAGAAGTGGTTGGCGCCATGAAGCGTCAAGGCGCCGAGGGAGATTTTAGGTCAAACTTGCATCAAGGCGGAAGCGCCACCGCGCACAAACTTACTCGAAAAGAAAAAGCGACGGCTCTCGCGGCTGCGAAAGCCATGGGACTTGGAGTGTGTGGAGTGGATATGATTCCATCGGCTCGCGGTCCTCTTGTTATGGAAGTAAACTCTTCTCCCGGCCTTGAGGGAATTGAAAAGTCTACAAACATAGACATCGCTGGTAAAATAATGGACTATATTGAAAAGAACGTGACGCCAAAGTCCGACCCCATAAGTACAAAAAAAAGAAAAATTAAGCGCGACAGCATTGGGGCGTAAATGGTAGACGCAAAGTTTATTTTAGGAGGAGTTGAAATACCAAAAGGGGTAAATATGACTATTAACCTCGCTTTGCCAAAACTCTACAACACTCCGACCCAACTGCCAGTGAGGGTAATAAGAGGCAAGCGCAACGGACCTGTCGTTTTTATAAGCGCCGCAATTCATGGAGACGAGCTCAACGGGATAGAAATCATTAGACGTTTTAGAAAGCTAAACATATTAAGTAAACTCAAAGGAACCCTTATCTTGGTTCCGATTGTGAACGTATACGGCATTATGACGTTGTCGCGTTATCTACCCGATAGAAGAGACTTAAACAGAAGTTTTCCAGGAAATTCGACAGGTTCGTTGGCGGGACGAGTCGCAAAAATATTTTTTGACGAGATTGTGAAAAAGTGCGATTTAGGAATTGACCTTCATACCGCCTCGATTCATAAATCAAATCTTCCTCAGGTGAGAACAAACATAAAAAACGAGTACACTTTTAGACTGGCAAAAGCCTTTGGCGCTCCCGTCGTTTTACACTCGGAACTTCGTGATGGCTCCTTGCGTTCGGTCGCGCAAGAAGAGGGGATTCCCATTTTGTTGTATGAAGCGGGCGAAGCGCTGCGTTTTGACGAGACTTCGATTCGCATTGGCGTTCGAGGTTTGGTTGAGGTTCTTCGCGCAAACGACATGCTGCCTAAAGAGATAAGAAAAAAAATCGTAAAATCGCCAATTGTGACAAAAACAAGCAAGTGGATACGCTCAAGCAAGAGCGGAATGCTCAGAACCATAAAAGCCTTAGGCGACACGGTGGAAGAGAATGAAGTCATAGCTTACATTGACGAACCGTTGGGCGATGAGAGTTATGAGCTCTTAGCTCCTTTTGACGGCGTTATCATTGGGAAGTCGGAGATACCTTTGGTGCAAGAAGGCGACGCTGTATTTCACATAGCTGGACTGAAGAACTTAGAATTGGCGGAAGATAAAATGGAATATTTTAGCGAAGGCCTTGCCGAAGAAAGTGAATTTTATGAATTACATAACGAGGAGATAATAGAGTAAACATGGAACAATTTTATGATATTTTAAAACAACTTATCCGCATACCAAGCGTAGTGGGCGCTGAACATCCTTTTTTTATGTTTGTCAAACGCGAACTTGAAGAGATAGGAATCGAGGTTGAGTACTATGATGGCGTTTTAGTGGCAAAAGGCACCCAACCTACAAGTGGTTACATATCGGCGCATTCCGATAGACATGGACTGATATGCACGGGCCACAACGAGTTTCAATACGCGGCGTTCATTGCCAAAAATAGAGCGGACTTGACGGGAACTTCCAACTCCGAACAACTTTTACATAACTTTACGTCACGATTCGTCGATGAAAAAGTTCAAGCGTATGAGCCTTGGTCTGGAACTTATTTGGGGATGGGAGTTATAAAAGAGGCCTCATTGTGCGAGAGAAGAAACAATATTATTTTTAAAGTTGACGGCTTTGAGTATCTGTTTCCCGGAACGCCTATCGCCTTTATGGATAGACTAGACATTAAAGACAATTTAATCTCCGCTCAACTCGACAACGTCATCTCCGTCGCCATCATTATTTATATGTACCATCTAGGATATAAAGGCACGGCGTTTTTTACGGCTTCGGAGGAAGCTGGAAAAAGTTGGAGGTTTTTGCTAGAGTATTTTAGAAGATTTAACATTAGCACGAACGAGTTGTTGGTTTTAGACACAAGTCCTTACAAATCTCTTGAAGATATGCAAAATCTTGACGTTATTTTAAGACACCGTGACGAAAACGCGACCTTTAAATCGCCACTAAAAAATAAGATAAAAAAAATAGCGATTGAAGAGAGAATCAAGTATCATTTTAAAGACGCGTATTTAAAAAACAACATGAAACAATCCGGAGTCAAAGGTTCCTTGGGAACCACTGAGCTTGGTCGTATTATCCATGCGACCAAAGGCGCCATACAAGGGGCGACTCTGCAGATTCCCACCATTGGATACCATACGGTCAACGAAACGACAACGAGAAAGTCTGTAGATAGCATGATAACAATTTTAAAAAAATTGTACGTTGTGGATGGCGATTGATAGAGGAGAAAACGCAAACGCCGTTTTTCTTAATTGACGATTTTGAGTTAAAGAGTTTGATGAAATAGTTCCAAAGTTAACTTTGGAACTAGAGAGAGTTATTTTATTTTTTCCATGATGGCGTCAACGGAAAAACCAAACTTTTCAAAAAGTTGTTCGGCAGGCGCCGAGGCTCCAAACGTATCCATGGCTATGACCGTTTGAGCTAGTCTGTACCATTCTAAACCACGAGCGGCTTCTATGGCTACGGTTTTGACTCCATCTGGGATAATGGACTCGACGTACGCGCTATCTTGCTCGATAAAAAGGTCGAAACATGGAACCGAAACGACGCTTGCCGGCACTCCAATGCTATTGAGCTTCTCTTTGACGTCTAGCGCGAGAGAGACTTCGCTTCCCGACGCCATCAAAGTGATGACGGAGTTTTCATCATCCGCCAAGAGGTAGCCGCCTCGACTAACTTCGCCTTTGATCGCTTGTGGAAGAAGAGGAAGGTTTTGACGAGAACATACGAAAGCGGATGGAGATTTTTTCATCTGCAGCGCGGTTTTCCACGCTTCAACGTTTTCCGCGCCATCGGCTGGGCGCCATACGTAAAAGTTTGGCAAGGCGCGAAATTGCGAAAGATGTTCGATTGGTTGGTGCGTTGGACCATCTTCGCCCACTCCGATACTATCATGAGTCCATACGAAAAACTGTTGAATTCCAGCGAGCGCCGCGATGCGAGCCGCTGGCTTCAAGTAGTCTGAAAATACGAAGAAAGTGGCGCTAAAAGGCATAAGCGGACCATAAAGAGCCATCGCGTTTACGATGGAAGCCATGGCGTGTTCACGGATTCCGAAGTAGATGTTTCGTCCCTTAGGGTAAACTCCCATGTCTATCAACTCGGTTTTGTTCGATGGGCTAAGATCCGCCGAACCGCCTAAAAAGCTAGGAATCCCACGAGCGATCGCGTTCATGATTTTGCCATTAGTGTTTCTTGTCGCGTCCGCTTTTTCAAAAGAAGGGTAAACGATGCGAGAAAAATCGGGATTTTCAAGAGCCGCCAACGCTTCGTTTTGTTCCATTAACGGAAGAGTTTTTTGAGAGTGTATCCATTCGCGTTCAAGCAAATCTCCCTCTTCAATTGCGCATCTAAATCTAGCCATAACGTCTTCTGGCACAAAAAACTTCTTCTCTGGGTCAAATCCAGCGTCTCTCTTCGCTTGAGCGATAACGTCTTCTCCAAGAGGCGCGCCATGCGCATGATGCGAACCCTCTAGTTTGCCGGCGCCTTTGGCGATGATCGTGTTTGCGATGATAATCGTAGGTTTTAGGTTTGATTTCGCCGTAATGATCGAGTCGTTGATCTCGTCAAAATTATGACCGTCACACTCCAACACGTCCCAGCCTTGAGCCTCAAAACGCATACGAATGTTTTCAGATATGCTTAAATCGGTTGAACCCTCGATGGTGATGCGATTTGAATCATAGATGAGGATTAAGTTGTCAAGTTTGTTATGTCCAGCGATGGAACAAGCCTCATATGATAGTCCCTCTTCCAAATCGCCATCGCCACATAAACAGTAGACGCTGTGATCGATTAAATCCGCGGCGTCGCTGTTTACTTGCGCGCCAACAAATTTACTAGCCATGGAAAAACCGACGGCGTTTGCGATGCCCTGACCAAGAGGTCCGGTTGTTATCTCAATCCCCGCGGTGTGTCCATACTCTGGATGACCTGGAGTTTTAGAGTCAAGTTGACGAAAGTTTTTTAAGTCGTTTATCTCTAAACCATATCCCCAAAGGTAGTACAAAGAGTATATAAGTCCCGTTCCATGGCCACCTGAAAAAACAAGTCTATCGCGGTTTAACCAATTTGGGTTTTTAGGATTGTGATTGAGATGTTCACTCAAAACTACCGCTATGTCCGCAAGACCCATAGGCGCGCCTGGATGTCCGCTATTGGCCGCTTGAACCATGTCTGCCGCTAAAAATCTTATGCTGTCTGCCATCTTTTGACGTGTTTGATTCATCTATATTCCTTAGTTTTTGTGTCTGTTTATGTATTTGCTCAGCAAAGATAAGAGCTCGCCTTGCAAGTTCTCGTCAAAACCGCTCATCTCATGAGTGAGTTCGTCCGCCAAATCATTGGCTTGTTTCATGGACTCTTCAAGTCCTAAAATAGTGACAAAACTATTTTTATCTTCATCGTTATTTGTTAGTTTACCAGCTTCTTCACTCGTTTGGGTTACGTCGAGTATGTCGTCTTGAATTTGAAAAAGAAGACCAAGTTTGACGCCAAATTCATAAAGAGTCTCCGCCAACTCTTCATGACCAACTATAATGGCGCCCATTTTAAGGGAAGCCGCTACAAGTTTTGCCGTTTTGTTCGTGTGCAAAAATTTTATCTCTTCCACGTTCAACGGTTTGTTTTCAAAATAGCAATCAATCGCTTGACCTAAAACCATCCCGCCTAGTCCGCCATTGCTCGCTAACTCGCGAATTAGTCGCACTCTAGTGTAGTCGGAAAATGGAGCGTCGCTTAAAACTTCAAAAGCGTAAGTATTGAGCGCGTCGCCCGCTAAGATGGCCGTGACTTCGTCAAACGCTATGTGAAGAGTTGGACGACCTCGTCGAAGCGGAGAGTCGTCCATGGCGGGCAAGTCGTCATGAATGAGCGAGTAGGTGTGTAAAAGTTCCACCGCCAACGCCGCATGTCTAGCGCTATCGAGGAGAAGAGGGTTATAGGCGCGAACGACTCCTAAAAGGAGCGCCGGACGAAATCTTTTTCCTCCCGCAAGCAACATGTATTGCAGCGAGCTTTCATAGGTGGGATGGATACTTTTTGATTTTGGTAAATTGTCTAGTAAAAATTGTTCAAAATTTTGCATCTGGAATTATATACTCTTAATCTTCACAAAAAACTGAAAACCGTCTCTTTGAAACAAAAGATTTGACGACTTTTCACTTTGCGAAATGATTTTTAGGATTTGGGCTTCGGTAGTGATTCTTTTTTGGTTAATTTGGATGAGTTTATCACCAATTTTTAGTAGGTATGTTTTTGCTTCAGGTTTAATTTTTATGATATTTAACTCTTTGTCAAAAGATATTCCTAAAAACTCTAAAAAAGTGTCGCTTAAGTACCCTCCGCCATTTCTGACTTGACTTTTCATATTGAGATTTAAATATTTGTCTCCGCGTTTTATCTTTATGACATGAAGGGAATTTAGTTCGCTAAAGAGTATCCATTTCATGAGCGACGCGGCGTCCGTTACTTTTTTACCGTCAAAGTCTAAAAGACAATCATCTATTTTAAAGTTGTTGCCCTCCATAAAAGGATTGACGGCGCTAACCACGACGAATTTGCCGTCGTCTTTCACTCGTATTCCAATATCCGAGTAGGAAACTTTCTTAATATTGATAAATCTATCAAGATACTCTTTTTCTATTATTCCTTGTGGAGTAACCAGACCTTCAAGAGAGCAACAACTTGTTAGTAAAAGGCTAGGGCTAAACAAAGGCTCGTTAAAAATGGCAAATTTGTTCAACCCAACTTGAGCCTTTGTAATTTTTCCCTCAATGGCTCGAGTCCCATCGACTCCGGCGACGCCAAGAGGCGTTTGGTAATTACTACTAAAAGGGTACTTAAAACTTTTTTTATCTTCTATCATGTAAAGAGAGAGGAAAGGGTCATGCTTTAATATTTTTTCATGGGGCGCTGTTCTTGAAAAGAGAACTCGCTTGTTGTTTTTGATTGGTATGCTGATTGTTTGATTGTTGATTGAATTTGAATCGATTATTTTTTGCTTGCAAGAGTCGTAACCACCCTCGCAGGCTTGGATGTTTAAAAAAAGAAGAGAGAGCGCTATAAATAGGCGAAACACCTATTTAGCACCAAATGGATTCCCGCCCATGCCACCTAACATGCCCATGGCGCTGCTTTGTTGATTTTGTTGCACCATTTTGTTCGCGTCGTTAATGGCGCCAATTATTAAAATCTCTAGCGAGGCTTTGTCTGATAAAGCGTCCTCTGAAATGGTTAAATCAATGACTTCTCCATTTCCATTGACGCTAAGCTCGACGAGTCCTCCACCAGTTTTTACGCTGAAAGTTTTACTCTCAAGCTCGGCTTTTAGCTTCGCGGCGCTCTCTTGCATGCCCTCAAGCATTTTACTCATGTCTCCCATATTGCCAAACATATTAAATCTCCTCTAATATATGGTCTATATCGTTTTCTTCATTGAGCAAAACAACTTTTGGTTTATAGTTTTCTAGCTCTTTTTCATCATACGTGGCGTAAGCGACTATGATTACTTTATCGCCTTTATGAACTTTTCTCGCGGCCGCTCCGTTAAGACAGATGTCGCGCTTGCCGCGTTCGCCAAGAATAACGTAAGTTGAAAAACGCTCACCATTATTGATGTTTAAAATTTCAACTTTTTGTCCAATCCTCATCTTTGCGGCTTCTAAAAGTTCCTCATCTATCGTTATGGAGCCAACGTAGTTTAGGTTGGCGTCGGTAACGGTAGCGCGATGGATTTTGCTGTACAACATTTCAATTAGCATATTTTTTCCTACATTCCCATTTGTTTTTTCATGGCGGCCGGTGATATGGCGGCGTCCCACATTTCTTGCGCAATCACAAACTCTTCCACAACGTTTCCACCAATAATGTGCTCATCAATAATACGGTCGATTTTTTCTTTCGTTAAACCCGCGTACATAGTATGTCCTGGTTCTACAAGCATAATTGGACCGGATGAACATCTATTCATGCAAGACGTGCGAATAGGTTGAACCGTCCCCATAATGCCTTGTTTCATAATCGCTTGCGCTAGATACTGAAACAGGTCCTGAGTTTGGGGCGTTACGCATGATGGTTTTGGCATACCTGGAGGAGCTGATTGCTCACATTTAAATATATAAAATGCCGGTTGAGGAATTCCCATGTCATATAGTCCTTGAATTTTTTACGAAATTATAGCAAAAAATAGTTCTATATAATCTCATCTCATAAAATAAGTTTTCTTTTTTAAGATAAGAAACTATATTTTTGATATAATTTCGCAAAAATGAGGAATATTTATCTTGAAAAAAATAATGCTATTTTTACTTCTTGTATCTTCTACGTACGCTGAATCACCCAAAACATATCTTGGCGCGAGTTTTGGATATTTAAATGAAAATTTTACAAACGCGGACGCTCAAGCGTCAATGAATAGTATGAAGTTTAAAGCGGGTTATGGTGAGAGAAAAGCCTACTCGGTGGAGTTTTCCCTTGATTACGCGCAAAGCAAAGCTAAAATTTTTTCATCTTCAAACAACGTTTCCTCAGATGGCGATAGATATGGTTTAAACATTGATATTGTGAAAGGTTTTGATTTTGACGTTTACGTACTTCCCTTTGTAAAGGCTGGTTTTGGCGCGGGACGCATGCGCGTAGATAGAGAGCTTCAAGATAAATTATCATATGGCGCGTTTAGCGTAGGCGCGGGATTTTTAATCCCCATTAATGAACATTTTGACTTAGAAGTTGTGTGCGATTATAAAAAAACGTCGTACGAAAAAATCAATCTTATCTCTTCTCAAATAAGATACGAGTCCAATCTCAACGTGCTCTATTTTGGTTTTAACACAAGATTTTAGGAGTAAAAATGAAATTATTGACAAACGCTTTTTTAACTTTTGGCACGCTGTTTTTCGCCGCTTGTGGAGAAAATACCACTAACACGGTCGCTCCCGACGTGAGCGCCGTAGAGATAAACAGTTCGGACATAATCATGTACTCCACCGATGGCAACCTTAGCGTAAGAGCGTTCGCCACTTACACCGATTCCGCGAGAGAAGACGTTACAAATTTTGTCGATTGGGCTAGCTCGAACAGTTCGGTCGCCTCTTCAAGCGTCGGCGTCATTAGCGCTAACGCTAACGGCGGAGAAACAAACGTAATTGTGAACTATAGCAATTTTAGCGATCAAATGAATGTAAAAGTTATCAAATTAACGTCTATCAATTACTCAGTTATAGACACCAATTATACGAGCGCGGCGCAAGATATAAACGTTAGTGGAAATTTTGAAAATAACGACGCAAACATTACAATGAACGATAATATTACATGGCTTTCAGACGGGAACTCAACAATACAAGAAAGCGACTCTTCACGGATATCCATTATAATTGGAGATCAACAAGCTTTGTTGTATGGAGTAATGTTTGGAGCGGTCTTTTCTTGTCACCCTATAAGCAAAGAGTTGCTCTCAATCAGTTATTCAGACGTAAACGTCAGTGATTTGGAGAACAACCAAACTATTTATATCTATGGAAATTATGAAAACAATGAAACAAACGCAACTTTAATCCATAATATACTTTGGACTTGGGACGCTAATTCGACTATCGAAGAGGCTAACTCTACGGCGATTGCGTTAAAAATTCATAACGTTCCAACTACGATCACCGCAACAATTTTCCCAGGAACCGATTGCGCCAAAGATTTCAATCAAACTTGGCAGTGAGAGAAGAGGCTTAAATATTTAAGAGCTCTCTTACCACTTCTCTGTCGTCAAAAGGAAATTTTTCGTCATAGATTATTTGGTACGCTTCATCGCCTTTTCCTAAAATGACTACGACGTCTTCGCCTTCTTGCGCGTCGAGCGCCATTTCTATGGCTTTTCTTCTGTTTAGTTCTACGATTACGTTGGTTTTGTCTTCTATGCCACTTAAGATGTCTTCCACTATCGCTTGAGGGTCTTCATGTCTTGGGTTGTCGCTCGTTACGTAGACTCTCTTTGCCAAAGACGCGGCTACTCTTCCCATGAGAGGGCGTTTGCTTACGTCTCTATCTCCACCCGCTCCAAAGACGACTAAAAGCGCTTTCTCTTTTAAGGCGTTGAGAACTTGTTGCATTCCATCCGGAGTGTGAGCGAAGTCCACTATGACGTTGGGTAAAACGCAAACCTGCTCCATTCTTCCACTGACTCCGGCGAAGTTGTCTACGACGTCCGCTATCTCTTCAAGTCTCTTGCCGGTTAAAAGGTGAGTCGCCCCAATGGCCGCCATTAAATTGTACAGATTAAAGAAACCATGAAGCGAGGCGGTAAAAGGAACTATCTCTTGAAAATGTTGAATGATTCCGCTCGAAGCGTCGTTGAGCGAATACGCCATGAGCCTGTACGTGGCGGGATTTTCAATGCCGTAAGTGTAGGCGTTTTTAAAGTTGAAGATTGATTTTGGCTCATCTTTGTTCATGAGCTTTTTCCCATTGTCGGAAAAAAACGAATTTTTCACTCTCGCGTACTCTTCGAGCGTTTTATGATAATCAAGATGGTCTTGCGTAATGTTCGTTAGAATTTTAAGCTCAAAGGTGAGACCTTCGACTCTTTTTTGAACAATCGCGTGAGAACTTACTTCCATGATAAAAAATTCGCAACCAGCTTGTACCGCTTGATATATATGCTTGTAGGTGTTTAAAACTGAAGGCGTAGTTAACGTTTTTCCTTCTATGACTTCATCGTTCATAAAGAGACCTCGCGTCCCTTGCATGGCTACCTTGTAACCAAGATCGAGTAAGAAAGAGTAGATGGCGCTTGCGGTCGTGGTTTTGCCATTCGTTCCCGTAATGCCAACTATTTTAATTTTGTCGACGCCAAAAAGCTCCGCTATCTCTTCTATTTTAATAATGGAATGGGCTTGATTGTCTTTGGCGTTTTGTAAATATTTCGAATTTTGATTCGTTAGAACAAAAGCGGTTTGGGCGTCGCACTTTGCAGAATTTTCGGTTACGTATTTATACGCTTGATTTGGAAGTTCAATCTTCAATAATTTTGCCTTTTGCAAGTTTTTTAAGTAATTTATGGAGGAGTTTCTCGCTAGGATGCACGCTAAGCGCGTTTTCGAGATAACTGAGCGCCATTTCTTCAAAATCATGCTCGATTAAATTATCTAAAAAGTCTAAAAAATCGTCTTTTTTCGTGATGATGACGCGGGTTGAAAACATTATGTTTTCAAAAGTTTCTTTAAAGCTTTCTCCACTATCGATAATCGCTCGAAAATCTTGATACATTATGCCATCTTCGAACTCTAATCTATCACGAAGAGGTTCCGCAAACACTTCGCTTAGTTTATCTAAAGCGCCATTCAAATTTTGCAAAATTTCTTCCATAATCAAATCGGCTTGTTCTTTGTCGTCTTCTCTCAATATTTCATAATAGTCAAATAACGCTTCCGCGCCGCCTTCTCCACTCATGGCCATTTCAGAAAGTATTACGCCATTATAAGCTTCTTTTGAATTTGGGTAATTTTGCAAAACTATGGCAAATTTTTCCAAAGCTTTTTTATACTCCGCTTTAGAAAAACTATCTTTTGCTTGCGTTAATATTTTGTGTTTGCTTAAAGTGCTCATGTTCTTCTTTTTTATAAGTTGTCTATATCGTTTTCCATTCCGAATGGAACGTTGATGACGGACAATTCAGGGTGAATGTCCATTCTTAGTTGTCTTTCAACCCCATACTTAAGCGTGTTTCCACTACTGCCACACCCTACGCAAGCGCCTTTTAGTTGTACGTACACTTTAGAGTTTTTTACCGTTATAAAATCTATATCTCCACCATCAAGCGCTAAAGATGGTCTAACCTTGTCAATAACCGTTTTTACTGGGCCTAGTAACTCTTCATCAGAAAATGGAATCATTTGTATCCTTTAAATATCATATATTTTTCAATAGACGTAAAATATGACAAATTTGCTTAATACGTCCTAAATATTTTAACTAGCTTAACTCTTTAATGCTAGAATTTCCGCAACGTAAGAAGCTTTTCTCATGCCAACGAGTATGTAGTCAACGCTTTCATTGTTCAATAAAAACTTGATCGAGCAATCTTGTAGGGTAGACTCGCACTCTTTAAACGTTTCTTGCAAAGCCACTCTTGTGTTTTTAGAACATTCGTAAGATACCATCTTTCTATACTCTACAAAAAACATATCAATGTATTTTAGCATTGTTTCGAGTGTTTCTTCGTCAATTTTCTCTAAAGTCTTTTTAATATGCGGTAATATTTGAGAGTAAAGAAAAGCGTCGAAGTCTCCAATCCATCCAAACTTGCGTTTGTTTAAATCCAACTCTTCAAAGAGGTTGTACAACGGTTTTAACAAATCGTTGTCGCAAACGTCTAAGAGTTCATTCAAGTGATGATAGTACTCGCTACTCTCGTCATAATCGGCGAGTCTATACATCAGACTCTCTTTTTGAGCGTTAAGAGGACGATTCGCTAATACTCTGAGACCATTGTTCTTAGCCCATGACGCGCATTTTAGTCCCTCTCTCTCTAAAATATTTATAGGAAGTTGTAGAGTGGTGAGATTATGAGTATCGTTGCCAACTCTCTCGCTTGCGCGATCCGCTAAAGTGATTAAATCTTCATAAGGCAAAAATTCAGGGTCGTTTTGGGTTTTGGCAAAACTATTGGAGCTAATTCCATAAGAGCCTATTCTCCCATTTTTGACCTCTTCTTCCAAGCCTACGAAAGCTTCAAAAAGCCTATCGTACATGGTGTCTAAAATCTCGTCTCTAGGAACATTTTTATTTATGGCGTTAAGTATAAAGTATTCAGGATTGTGAATGAGATAACAATCAATTTTTTCAACTTCTAATCGCGATAAAGATTTTGTTAGTTGCTCTTTCATAAAAGAAGTAGCTATGGAGTGAAAACAGTGGTCGCTAAACTCTACAACGCTTTCATAAGGAGTTTCTTTATGGGTTTGCATATTTGAGCCCTGTATGTAACCATATTTACTTACGATTTCCACTCTTTTTTTAACGTCGTCGTCAAATTCTCTAAACGCGAGAGCGATTGCTCTCTCAGCGGAGCCATCCATGTAATTTGACGAAGTGTCTATCATGGTTACGCCGGAATCTATGGCTTCTCGAAGCGCTTGAACGTGTTGTGGGTTTTGATCTGTTATTCTGTAAGTTCCAAATGCGAAATTACTCATGATAAATCCTATATTGAATGTTTGAAGTATTTTAGAATTGGGAAGTTTTGAGGTAGTAAGAGACGCAAAGAGGTACTCTTTGCGTCTCATGGACGAATTACACTAATTCGATAAACGCCATTGTAGTCGCGTCGCCACGACGAATGCGAGTTCTAGTAATTCTAGTATATCCACCAGGACGATCAACGTACTTAGGAGCTATTTCATTTACTAAAGTTTTAGTTGCTTCTTTACTTTGAAGCGCCGCAAATACCGTTCTATGAGCATTTGAGTCATTCTTACCTGCAATTGTAATCAATTTTTCAACGTAAGAACGCAACTCTTTTGCTTTAATAACGGTAGTTTCAATTTTACCATGTTCAATTAACGAAATACTAAGGTTCATAAGTAAAGCTGCACGGTGTGAGCTTGTACGACCTAGTTTACGATATCCATGACGATGTCTCATATATCTTCCTCTATTAAGCTTGTAAAGCTTCTATTTTCTTTTTTAATGCGGTTACTACGTCATCAGCAAGATCAGCTCCAACTGCAAAACCAAACTCTTGCACTTTTTCAATAATCTCATCGTATGATTTTTTACCTAGGTTCTTAACATTTTTTAAGTCGTTAGTACTCATCAATATTATTTCACCTATTAGTTTTATGTTTGAACGGTCAAGACAGTTATAACTACGAGCGCTTAAACCTAGACTGTCTATGTTTGTAGCCAATCTTTTAAGATCGGGCGACTCTTCAGCTCTCTCTATGGTCGCTGGCGCTTTTATGCTAATCTCAGAATTAAATACGGCAAGTTGCGCGTACATAACTTCTAAAGAATTTCTAAACGCGTTGATTGGAGATATTTGTCCGTCAGTTCTGATATTTATTACAACTCTTTCAAAATTTGGATTATCTTCTACAAGAACGTTTTCAATTTTATAAGTTGCGCTTCTTACTGGAGTAAAATAAGCGTCTAAGGCTATATAACCATCTTCTAACTCTTCATAAGTGTCTTCACTAGCGACATACCCTATGCCTTGAGCGATTCTAAGGCTAAAGTTAAGAGTAGAATCTTCATTTAAAGTCGCAAGTGGAGCCGCTGTGGTTACCACTTCAACTTCATCATTGCTAAGGTCTGCGCCTGTAATGGTGCATGGTCCAGCAAAAGAGTAGTTAATCTCCGCTTCAGTTGCGTTGTTATTGAGTTTAAAGCGAATCTCTTTAAGATTTAAGATAAAATCAGAAATATCTTCAAGCATACCACGAACCGAGTCAAACTCATGTTTAGCGCCATCTATTTTTATAGCGATTGGCGCGAAGCCAACTGAGCTACTTAATAGAAAACGGCGAAGTGGATGAGCTAAAGAGATAGCGTATCCAGTTTCAAACGGATACGCCATTATATTAGCTTCATTCTCACTAATTTGTTCTACCTCAAATTCTTGAGGAGCGAGAGGAGTAGTTTTAATCTTTTTCATAAACGCCCTTTATAATTACTATTTAGAGTAAAGCTCAACGATTAAACGTTCTTCAACTGGAATAACAACTTCATCACGCTCTGGTAAACGAGTAAAAATACCAAATAATTTTTCAGAGTCAATGTCAACCCATGGCGCAAGACCAGTTTGATTTGTTAATTCTACAGCGCGAACAATTTGTGGATTGCTTTTACTAGACTCGCGAACTTCTACTTTCTGACCGGCTTTAAGGCGGTAAGAAGGAATGTCAAGTTTTTTCCCATCAACAAGTATATGACCATGAGTCACAAGCTGACGAGCGAAACGACGAGTAGACGCAAATCCCATACGATAAACAACGTTATCAAGTCTGCTTTCTATTAAAGTAATAAGGTTTGTACCCGTATTGCCTTCTCTTCTTTTAGCTTCAACGAATATGGCTCGGAATTGCTTTTCAGAAATTCCATACATGAATTTCGCTTTTTGCTTTTCATTAAGTTGTAAACCAAACTCGGAAACTTTTTTACGACGCTGACCATGTTGACCAGGACCGTAAGGTCTTTTTTCTAACGCTGATTTACCAGCTAAACGACGCTCACCTTTAAGGTTAAGACTTACACCAAATCTTCTTTCGATTTTTTCTACTGGACCTCTATATCTTGCCATCAGTAATCTCCTTAAACTCTACGACGCTTAGGTGCGCGACAACCGTTGTGTGGTAAAGCAGTAACATCTTTCATAAATGTAACGCGAATACCTTCGATCCCACCTACAGCTTTAGTTGCTGTTTCACGACCTGAACCAGGACCTTGAACTTTAATACCAAGTTCTTTTATACCATGTACTTGAGCTTTTGCTACTGCATCTTCAACCGCTGCTTGCGCTGCGAATGGAGTAGATTTTTTACTACCTTTGAAGCCTAAACTTCCAGCAGAACTCCAAGCAATCATATTACCCATTTCATCTGTAATTGTTACAAGTGTATTGTTAAATGATGCAGCTATATGGCATATACCACGTGCAATATTTTTCTTTACTACTTTTTTTCTAACAGCTTTTCTTTTTGCCATCTGTTAATCCTTACGCTGCGCCGACAGTCTTACGTTTACCCTTACGAGTACGCGCATTTGTCTTAGTTTTTTGACCACGACATGGAAGACCACGACGGTGACGAAGACCACGATATGAACCTAAATCCATAAGTGCCTTGATATCCATAGCTACTTTTTTACGTAAATCACCTTCAACCATATGGTTGGCACGGATTTCCGCAGTAATTGCAGCAACATCTTCTTCATTAAGTTCGAAAACTCTTTTGTTAGGGTCAATACCAGTCGCCGCTAAAATGAGGCGAGAAGCATGTAAACCAATACCATAGATGTACGTTAAACCGTACTCTAATCTTTTCTTTTTAGGTAAATCGACACCAGAAATACGAGCCATGATTATCCTTGTCTTTGTTTATGTTTTTTAACTTTGCAGATTACTCTTACAATGCCTTTTCTTTTGACAACTTTACAATCGTCACACATCTTCTTAACTGAAGCTCTTACTTTCATTGAAAGTCTCCTATGTTTAAATCTTTACCGTTTGCAGGCTAGCAATACGTTCGCTTGCCAATACTTTTATCTATATAAGTTATATATAAAGATAGAAATACTCTTATGTTTTGTTAAAACGGTAAAGCGGATGCGAATTGTACCAAAATAAATGTAAAAGATTTATTAATTTAGTAAAATCTACAAGGTGAGATTTCTGAGAGCGTACGCGAAGTTCGATTATTTCATTATTTTTCGCTATTATTGTAGATATTTTTTAAAGGATTTAAAATGCTGAGTTTCAGATCATTTTTGCAATTGCTCAAAGAGTCGTTTCGCGACTTGATGCCGATTATTTTGGTGATAATGTTCTTTCAATTAGCTATTATCCAAAGCGTGCCGGAAAATTGGCTTGGAACAGCCGTTGGCTTGGCTATAGTTGGCGTTGGCTTGGCCGTTTTTCTTTTAGGACTTGAAGTAGGAATTTTTCCCGTTGGAGAAGGCCTTGCAACAGAGTTCGCTCACAAAGGCTCTACTGGATTGATAGTGCTCTTTGCTTTTATGATAGGGTTTGGAACAACCGTGGCCGAGCCCGCTCTAATAGTCATAGCGCAAAAAGCGGCGTCTATCAGCGCTGGGCGAATTGACGCGACGACTCTTAGAATGGTTGTCGCTTTTTCCGTTGGTTTTGCCATAGTTTTAGGCGTTTGGAGAATTATAAAAGGCCATCCCATTCACTACTACATCATCAGCGGCTACATAATGGTCGTTAGCGCCACCATCTTCGCGCCAAAAGAGATAGTCGGTTTAGCGTATGATTTAGGAGGAGTTACCACTTCTACCGTCACCGTTCCTCTCGTTGCAGCTCTTGGAATCGGTTTAGCTTCAACCATAAAGGGGAGAAATCCCGTTTTGGACGGTTTTGGTCTTATCGCTTTCGCCTCGCTTACTCCTATGATTTTTGTACAGTTTTATGGAATATTCGTTTATGAGTATATTGAGGCCGTAGCGGACATTCCGATATTAGCGCCGATTACAGCGGTTATAACGACTAAAGCCGCGGTGCAATTCGATTTTCAACTTTTAGCGCTTTTAAAAGGTCTAGGCGGAGTGGTTGTTGACGTTGCTCCAATTCTTGGGGTCATTCTCTTCTTCCAATACGTAGTCTTAAAAAAACCTATCGACAATCTCAAAAACGTAATCATTGGTTTCGCTCTCGTTATCATTGGTCTTGACGCTTTTATCGTGGGCTTGGAGATGGGGCTTTTCTCCGTTGGAGAAACTATGGCGTTGGAACTTACTAGATACGATAACAACTTTATTATCTACTCGTTTGGTTTTCTCATAGGTTTTTCAACAACCATGGCGGAACCATCGTTGACGGCAATCGCTAGAAAAGCCAAAGAGATTAGCGATGGTAAAATAAACGATTTTGTTCTGCGTCTATTTGTCGCCTTTGGCGTCGCGATTGGCATCTCTCTTGGGTCGTATCGGATCGTTGTTGGCGGAGAAATCGTTTACTACATTATGGCTGGATACATGCTTGTCATATCTCTTACTTTTATCTCTCCAAAGTACATTATTCCCATTGCTTACGATAGTGGCGGCGTTACGACTTCAACGGTTACGGTGCCCCTTGTGGCGGCGCTGGGTTTGGGTCTCGCTACAAACATAAGTGGACGCGACCCTCTTATAGATGGTTTTGGACTCATCGCGTTCGCTTCGCTCTTTCCTATGATTACGGTTATGCTCTATGGCATTATTACGGAAAAAATAGGAGTAAAAGGGGAGCAAGAGAAAGAGGAGATGCATTTAGACGGTCTTCGTCACGCGATTGAAGATATAAACAACATGGATCTTTCAACGGTAAATATTTTGGGAACGGATAAAAGCCATTCATACAGGATGGCGTTTTCAGCGGTTCATGTCATAGTCCCTCGGGAGAAAGAAGCGGAAGCTCTTTTAGCGGCTAAAGAGGCTGGAGCGAGAGGGGTGACAATCATGAACGCTCATGGCATGGGACTAGAGGAGATGAGTAATTTTTACAATAGGTTGCAAAGCGACGCGACTGACTCCAATCTAATGTTTATAACTCAGACAAAAAACGTAAATACGATTATAAGAAATATCATAACTAGACTTGACATTACTGGAGAAGGAAACGGGCTTACTTTCGCCTATCCCGTTTCACATATAAAAGGCTTAAGACTTAAGCTAAACGACCTATAGGAAATAAAATGCAATATGATTTTTCAAAAGTTTTTAAAAATAAAGAAGCCCTCTTACATGAGTTTATAGATACTTATACGACTTGCGTAGAAATGGATAGAAGCCTTAAAATTGGCATAGTGATTAATTATTATAGCAATATTTTCAGCGCTTTTACTAAAGCGTTTGACTCGGATGAGATAGTGAAACTTTTCGAAGACTTGACAAAATATAGGATGTCGGTGGACGTGCCGTACATAATAATGTTTAATGAGCTTTATGGACTAAAGAATCTTATTATATCAAACACCGTTGGACATGACGTTAACATAGAAATAGTCAATATTTTAAAGCTTTTTAAAAAAATAAACAACGAAATCGCGCATTTATATCTAAACTCTTACGTGGATAAACTTGTGTCAGTCAACAATATACGCCGAAACTCTCTTGCGGATTTAGTTGAAAAACATTTGATAGGACATTATGAAGCGCATCTTATTTGGCTTTCGGATTTGGCTCTGCGTATCAAAGATAAAGAGAAGCGATCTTTCCCTCAACTAGACGAGACGATGTGCGATTTTGGTTTATGGCTTCATCATGACGCAAAAAAACTTATTCAAAACAATTCAAAATATAAGTCCATACTAGATATTCACTCAAGGCTACATCTGTTTGCGAGTAAAATTTTCGACATGATTGAAACGGATGAGCATCATATACTTATTACTTACCTTGAAAAGTGCGAGCTCATTTCACTGAGCATAGGTACGGAACTAGCGCTACTTGACCAAATAAGCATGAATAAAAGGGTAACAAAGGACCCTCTTACTGGTTCATTAAATCGTGTCGCTCTTAGAGACGTTTTTGAAAATCAGTACGAATTGTCCCTCGCGACAAGTAATCCTTTTATTTTAGCCATGTGCGATCTTGATTTTTTCAAAAACGTCAATGACACTTATGGGCATGTGGCTGGTGACAACATGTTAAAAGAATTTGTTCGAACGGTGCAAAAAAACATTCGCGCTTCGGACGTTATCATAAGGTACGGAGGAGAAGAGTTCATCATTATATTGCCCTCCATTGGTAAAAATAAAGGTTTAGAAGTTTTAGAAAAAGTGAGAGCGGCCATTAGCAAAATTTGTTTAGACTTTAATGGAAAAAAAATAAAAACAACGGTGAGCATTGGAATGACGGAAATCAAGCCTGAAAAACCTTACAAGAAGGCGTTTTTAGACGAGTACGTTATGATCGCCGATAGAAGGCTTTATATGGCGAAAGATAGTGGAAGGAATAAAATAGAATATAGTTGATTTGTTAAAATAAATCGCTGTAATCGTATTTTTTTATATCTAAATATAATTTTTCGCCGATGCTTACAATTCTTTCATCCGCGTTGGCGTTCTTTTTAAACTTATCTTTTATCTTTTTGCTTTTTTTTTCAGAGAAGTTTTTGTCTTTTAAATATTTTTTTAATGAAATGAGTTTAGTTTCTGGATAGAACTCTTCTTGTGCGTCCATCTCTTCTTCTATTTCCGCTTCAACATGGGAGACTTGAGCCAAAGGTTCCGGCGCGTTTAACATGAACTGCGCGGAGATGCTCGAGAGTATGTTCTTGAGTTGTTCGTCTTTCTCTTTATAAATATTTTCTATTTTTATTCTTTCTTGAATGAGCATCTGCTCTTTTTGGTCCCTTAAACTTCTTGTTTCAGTTTCCAACGCTTCCACTCGCGATTGCAGTCTGGCGTTTTGTTCTTCTAAAAGCCTATAGTATCTATCGTCGCTTAGCGTTGGTTTAAGGATTGAGGCTTTTTGTGGAGTTCTGTGTGAGATTTTCTCATCTATAATCACCAGTTTAACTCCATCTTCAACTATAGAGACTAATGAGCCGCGCCTGATGCGATTGTGTATAGCTTCTTTAGATATTCCAAAATGCTCCGCTGCGTCGTTTATGCTCATTTTGCCCATAACAACTCCCTTTATCTCATGTTTTCGATTACAAGAGGAGCGTCCCATTCCGCGGCTCTAACCATGCTGATGACTTGTTGCAACTCATCAAGCTTGGCTCCCTTGACTCGAATGGAATCACCCTCAATGAGCGCGCTAACTTTTAGCTTCATCTTCTTAATTTCAGCGGTTATTTTTTTCGCTTCTTTGGCTTCTATGTAGTCAACCACTTTAAAAGTCGCTTTTCTATTTCCCCCTGAGGAGTCTTCCACTTTAAGTTCGTCTATAACTTTTGACGAGAGACCTTGTTTTAAAAACTTTGTTATAACAACGTCTTTAAGCGCGTCTAGTTTGTTGTCGCTTGAAGCGATTAAAATCAATAATTTCTCTTTTTCTTTATAAGTAACTTCGTAAGTAGTTCCTTTAAAATCATAACGATTCGCGACTTCCCTATCGACCAGATTGATTGCGTTTTTGAAATTTTGTACGTCAATTTTTGCCGTAATATCAAATGAGTATTCTTTTGCCATAATAAAACCTTTGTGTAACAATAAAACTGATTATAACATATTTATGAAATTGTTAGGAAGATTTGGTTAATCTTGCGAATTATATACGTTTTACAAGGAACCGCTTGTGTACAATCAGAAACTTTCTTCCATAGCGACAAAATTCATCTCTCCTTTAGAAGCTAACAAAACGGTAAAAGACGCAATCTTAAAAATGAAAGAAGATTCCATCAGCTCTATGGTGATCGTTGACAAACACTCAAAACCAATAGGCATTTTTACGGAATACGACGTGTTGAAAATAGTCGCTTCTCTGTCAAACCATGACGTTTTAATAGAAGAAGTCATGAGCAAAAACGTTTTTTACATAAATGAAAACATCTACGTTCATGACGCTTACGTCTTAATGGAACAGCGAGGATTTCGGCATGTCATCGTAGTCGACGATGAAGAAAAATATGTTGGAATAGCGAGCGAGGGCGATTTTTTGAGACATATGGGCTTTGAAGACATAGCTAAGAACAAGACCATCGAAGACGCCATGCATGAGTCGATACTTACCATAGAGCAAGACTCGTCGTTAAGAGAAACGGCTTCCTTGATGGCTGAAAAAAAATGCGATTACGCCATTATCACCAAAGATCAAAAGCCCGTGGGAATTATTAACGAAAGAGACATAACTCACTACTGTTCTAAAAAAGAAATTCTTGAAAATGAAACCATATCCGTCATCCGTCAACATAAAATGTATTTGATAAACAAGTCCGTATCGCTAGAAAAAGCGTCACAAATGATGAGAGAGCATGGAGTGCATCAGTTAATAGTGGTGGACGACGTTAAAAATTTGATAGGACTCGTAAAACGCCATGACATCTTAAAAGCCATTCATGGCTCTTACTTTGATTATTTGCTTCAAACAATTAACAGTAAAACGGAGAATGAAAAAGTTCTCAGATCGCATAAAGAGGAGTTGGAGAAACTAGCGAATTACGATCAGCTGACAGGTTTGCCAAACAGACTATTTTTTCAAACATATCTTAAAAAATCATTGGCCAAAGCGATAAGAAGCAAACAAACTTTAGGTTTGCTAGTTTTGGATTTAGATAGATTTAAAAGCATAAACGATAGTTATGGTCATACGGTTGGAGACGAACTGCTCAAAACAATATCTTTACGATTGGTTCAAAGAGTGAGAGAGGGGGACTTGGTCGCTAGACTAGGCGGTGACGAGTTCGCCATTGTACTGGAGGATTTGTCAAAAGAAGACGACATTGTTGGCGTAACGAACAGTATATTGCAAACAATATCAAATACTTGTAAGTTGTCCAATGGCGTTGAAGTTTCGATTGAAGCGAGCGTTGGCATAGTTTTGGCTCCAAAAAACGCAAAAACTTTTGAGCAAATACTTCAATACGCCGATAGCGCTCTCTATCAAGCTAAAAGCGAAGGACGTGGCGTTTTTAAATTTTACGCTGATGAGATGACAAAAAAAATACTTCAAAAAACTGCGTATGAACAGGGGCTAAGAAGCGCCGTAAGTCAAAATCAACTAGAGTTGCATTACCAACCGCAAGTGCATATCAAGACGGGTAAAATTATATCCGCAGAGGCGCTCATTAGATGGAACTATCCAAACGTTGGTATGATTTTACCTTCGATATTTATACCTATCGCGGAACATACGGGACTTATCAACCCAATCGGAGAGTGGGTCATACATGAAGCTTGCAGACAAGGAAAGATATGGCTTGATAAAGGTTATCATCTAACAATAGCGGTAAACGTATCGCCAAATCAAGTAAAGTTTCAAAATATCCCTCTTATAGTAAGCGCGGCGCTCAAAGCAAGCGGTTATCATGCGGACAAACTAGAAATCGAGATAACGGAGAGTTCTCTTATGCAAAGGGAGGAGCAAACGGTTGAGATGCTTCACTCTCTTCGCGCAAAAGGGATTCGTTTGGCGATTGACGATTTTGGAACGGGCTATTCATCCCTCTCGTATT
>ERZ890953.300-NODE-300-length-29298-cov-6.936087_pt1 | contig 29298 bp, 26 predicted proteins | sample MGYA00521264_ERZ890953 | MGnify/ENA primary metagenome ERZ890953 (study PRJEB32303, sample SAMEA104408629) | aquatic metagenome | biome: Brackish water; feature: Chemocline; material: water | place: Baltic Sea | collected 2014-10-26T21:54:00 | depth 200 m ...
CCTCCTCGGTCAGGCCACTATCGCTGCCTCCAACATCAGCCAGGCAGGGCACCCGAGCCTACATCCTTCAGGAAGTACTCGTCGTGCGAGAGGAGCCACACCTGAGCGCAGCTCTCCCGAAGTCGGCGAACATACTCCGCCGTCCACTTGCGACGAGAACGGTCCAGGCTTGTGAGGGGATCATCGAGGACCGCGATGCGTTCGGGATCAGGTGCATCGAGGCATCTGGCGAAGAACACCGCCAGCGCCAGAGTGGTTCGGTCTCCTTCGGAGAGCACTGTGTCGAAACGCGGTCCCGTCCTTCTCTGTGAAGATGCAAGCACGGTGGCCCCAGCAAGGTCTACGCCACCCTCGACGAGCGCGATCTTGAAGTCAGCCACGATTCGACTCGACGACTGCTTTCCCTTGAGATCGCGGATGCGGAAGCCTGCGCCAAAGTTGGTGAGCACCTGGTTGACGAGTCCGAGGAATGTCTCTGTCCGCTTGGCCTCCTTCCTCGTGAGAGTGTCCTCCGCTTCCTTCTTCTTGGAGGTCAGCTCTTCCAGAAACTTGTCAGCCACCTCGAGATCCCGGAGAACCTTCTCGAATGATGGTGTCCCTCGCAGCAGTCGCCCACGCGTTCGACGAAGCAGGGTGTCCAGCCGCCGCACTTCCCCTTCATGGTCTGCCAGGATCTTGCGGCAGGCTGCGGATGATTGGTTGGCCCAGTTGTTGTATGCGAGGACCGGTTCTTGGAGCGCACTGTGGGCGTCGGCGAACTCAACAAGGCGCGGATCGTCGCCAAGGGGCTCGAGAAGGCGAGCTTGCTTGTCCTCCATGAGACCACGAAGGAGAGACACCACCGCTGAAGCCTGCTCGGGCAGTTCGGTGATCTCGGGTGGCGTATCGAGGTCCGTGATTGCCGCCCATGCGGCGAAGGCCTTCTGGTTCGCGCGTTCCTTCGCACGCAGCTCTGATAGCCAGGTGTCCCACAGGGACAGCCGCTGGATCACTCTGCCAACGTAGTCCCGAAGCTCTTGGTAGCTGCTGTCGAAGAACTTGGGGAAGAGCGTCGCGAGCCTCGATGACTCCAACGCTTGACCGCAGTAGGGGCACGCGCTCTTTCCCTCGGCGTAGCTCGTGCCATGCAGTATCCACGCTTCGCCGTTTGTATCGAGGCATGTCGCGATGTGCTGCTTGACCGCCGCCATTGCCTCTTCGGACAATGAAGTTGCCGTTCGGTCCAGCAGGGACCGGAAGCCCCTCACATCGATGGCCTTCACGGGTGGAAGAGGAGTGATCTGTGGCAGTCCTTCGAGATCCCTGCGGGCACGCAATGCGCGCAGGCGGGCTTCGCTCGCTGGTAGGTCTGCAGGGGGCTCGGACAGCGGCTCCAGCTTCTTCACTTCGACCAGCGTCATGCCGATGTCGCTGCATCTGGCGTTCAGCCTCTTGGCGATCTCGTCGCGGGGCTTCTTCGCGTCGCTGGTCGCTTTCTTTGCCTCATCAACGGCGACAGCGGCTTCCACCTCTCCTGCGCCGAGGGCGATCCGGTAGAGTTGGCTCCGCTGGTCTGGCCCTACGCTCTGACCGTCGTAGACATTGGCTGCGATGAATGCGCGGTCGAAGATCTCGACAGAGGGCAGGTTCCCTTGCCACTCGCCCCCGCTGTGCTTCACGTCGCCAGTCGTGGTTCGCAGGTGAACGAATGGGGCATCGCTCAAAGGCAGGGATTGCCTCTCGTGGAGCGCATCGGCTTTGCACTCGTGGGCCGCTCGCAGGGCTGCGACCAAGGTGGTCTTGCCCGAGCCGTTCTCCGCATAGAGTCCGACTACTTCGCCTAGCTCATCGCCACGCTCAGGGACGAGCTTCCGCAAGCATCCCAGATTCTCGATGCGGACGACCTTCTTGATCATGCCTGACCCTCCCGTCCACCTATGATCTGTTGAGCGCGTGAAAGCCAGTCAGTTTCTGACCGTGTTCTCCACACCCCTCCACACCCCCCGCGGAACCCCGCAGAACCCCGCGGAACCGCGTGGAGCACGGCATCTTCGCCCACAGCTACCATCCCACCTTCCCCCGCATCTCCTTGGGCCAGCAGGCCTTGATCTGGGCCACCAGCCTGCGCCCCTTCACGAACACTTCGCGCTCGTCATCCTCGAAGTCGTCGGGCTCAGCCCAGACCACGGTCCAGCCCTGCGCTCCCAGCGCCTCGGCCACGGCGGTGGCCACGAAGTGCAGCTCCCAGCCCTCCCAGGCATCGGCCTCATCCCCCCAGAGCTGCCGCGCAAAGTGGCTGTAGGTTCCGGCCAGCGCATCCAGGTGGTGCACGGCCTGGGTGATGGTGCCCAGCTCGAGCTTGCTGACGGTGGAGGTGGGCAGGAACAGGTGCTCGGCCACCTCCTGCTGGGTGACCTGCACGGCGCTGCGAGCGATCCACAGCACCCGTCCCAGGATGTCGGGCATGAGCGCGCAGCGACCGGACTCGAAGAGCACGGGCCTGGCGGAGACGAAGCGCGGACCACGGTGGCGGCTCTCGGGCACGGGTACTCCAACGAGATCGAGGGGAGGGGACCTGTGCTCGGGAGTCTACCCCATGACCCGAAGCGACAGGGCGGCGAGTGCCAAAAACTGACCGCGACAGTCTAAATAAGATAGCCGCAGCCGTGAACGGTGGGTAGCATGATCCATGTGCCCCCCATCCACGGAGCCCCCATGCGCTACCAGGACCTCGACGCTGCCACCGACCTGCTCGAGGTCGCTGATGACGCGGACTCCGGCTACCTCACCCTGGCCCGTGTGGGCGAGGACCGCCGCGAGTCCCAGGTCTCCAGCCAGCCCCTCGCCAGCTTCACCGAGCTGCTCGATTGGTTCCACGCCGCGGTGCGCCGCACCGAGCCAGGCCAGGACGGCGTGAAGCTGCGCCTGCGCCTGTGGGGCGGCGACCGGCGCGCGATCCGCAGCGTCACCTTCCGCGCCTGGGACGACCAGGAGCCCGAGCAACCCGAGCCCGCCGCCGCCGTGACTCCGAGCACCGCGCTGGCTCTGGTCCCGGCGGGTGAGTCTGCGGTGTCCGAGCCGGTAACGGCACCCGCTGCGCGGCTCGCGCCCTGCCCAGCCTGCACCCTTCTCCAATCCCATCTGGCCGCCGCCCGAATGGAGGCCAGCCAGCTCGACCTCGAGCTGCGCCGCTGCGAGTCCCGGCTGTGGCAGGCCGAGCAGCGCGCTCAGCAGGCCCAGCAACTCCAGCGCCAACTCGACCAGGCCCAGCACAGCGGCGAGCGACTCACCCGCCAGCTTGCCGAACAGGACAAACAGCTCAAGCGCCTCCTGCGCAAAAACGCCCAGCTCGAGGAGTACCAGCAGAGCGCCGCGAAGCTGCTGATGGCCTACAACGACATGGACGTGAGGATGTGAGGGGATGGGCGCGGCCCGCAAGTTCCAGGACACTTCGCCTGCCGCGGCTGCGCCCGGCCTGCGCCCCGTCCCCCAAGAATCTGAACACCCCTCTTCCGAAAGCTCTGGAATTACGTTCAATTGGTGGCGCCACGCCCGGGTGCTCGCCCACCTGGACGTAGACCCCAAGACCCTACGATCCCGAATGAGACAGACCCCCGAGCACATCGAGCGCCCCTGGATCAACATCGGCTCGGCCCATCGGCCCGAGTACCGCTGGATGTCCCGGCAGATCGACCGCTGGTGGGTGGAGGTGCACAGATGGCGAGCGTCACGAGAAGAAATGGCAAGTGGCGCGTGCGCTGGCGCGATCCCGATGGCAAGGCCAGGAGCCGCCAGTGCCCCACCAAGCGCGCGGCCCAGGAGCTGCAGGCCCAGGTCGAAGAAGCCTGCGCCCTCGGCCTCCGCTGGGAGCCTCGCGACGCTCGTCAGGAACCGGACCTCCGGTTGCTCGTGAGGGACTACGTCGACGAGTGCACCCGCGTGCTCCAGCCCAGCACCGCGATGCGCTACGCCCGCATCCTCGACGTGTTCCTGCGCTTCATGGACGCCCAGCACGGGGAGGGGACACCGCTGCCGCCATCCATGCTCACCCGCCGCCTGCTGGCCGACTGGTACGAGGACCTGGCCACCGGCGGCCTGCACGGCAACCCCCGCGCCCAGGCCACCCGCCGCAAGGCGGTGGAGGTCCTGCAGCTCGCCTGGGCCTGGCTCTACGACAACGACGAGAGCGCTGTGACTATCCCACCGCCTCGTCGCCTGCGCATGCCCCGCCAGCCCGCCGCACCCACGGTGGCCCCCACATGGAAGGAGATGGACGCCTGCATCGCGGCCCTGAACGGTTGGCACCGCGATCTGGCCACGGTGCTGCGCTTCACGGGCCTGCGGACCCAGCAGGTCATGGGCCTGCGCTGGGGTGACCTCGATCTAAGAGAGGGTCGCCTCGTCATCCGTGGCGAGCTGGGCAAGTCGCCCCAGGAGCGCCGCGGTCGCGAGATTCCGATCTCGGACCACCTGGCTGGGGAGCTGGACCGCTGGGAGCGCAGCGACGAAGGCTGGCTGATCGTGTCGAAGCGCCAGCGGGGAGGGGATCGCGAGCGCATGGCCCGCGCCCGTGACGTGGGGCGCGCCTGGAAGCGGGCCGGGGTGCGCGAGGAAGCCTGGCGGGGTCGCCCGCACCACGCCTTCCGCAAGGGCTTCGTCTCGGGGCTCAAGAGAGAAGGAGCCGACACCGACGCGGTGGAGCACCTGGTGGGCCACAGCCTGGGCCTGCGCGGGATCTACACTGACCCCGACGCCCTACCGCTTCGTGAGGCCGTGGCCCTGGTCCCCCCGCTCACCAAAATGCTGCCCGAACGCCAATCCCGGTTCGACGGTCTGGACCCGGACGACCCGCGGCCGGTGCGGGAAATCACGCTGGACGACCAGCGTCGCCGCGGCGAGCTGTGTCCCCCACGTGTCCCACGGCCCCACCACACCCGCGACAACATCGTGTGGGTGGACTTCGCAGGAAGAAGTGGTGGGGGCGGAGGGACTCGAACCCTCATGTTCATACGAACGGTGGATTTTGAGTCCACTGCGTCTGCCATTCCGCCACGCCCCCAACGGGTGTGGTCCGACCTTGGCTGGGCCGGCACCGGATCTTCACTCGCTCGGCCGGCGCTGGCAAGCCCTTCAGCGCACCTGCTGCTGCGCTTGTTCCAGGCAGGCCGCGCCGAGAGCCTCCATCTTTTAGCCCCAGTACTCATTCTCCGACCATTTCTTGACGATCAAAGAGGGAGCGCCGGGCACTGCCAGGTATAATCGAAGTGTCTTCGCGCTACGGGTCGCCTGCAACCGCCCCGCACGAGCCTCACGGAGGAGCCATGTCTCTCGGTCGTCTCAGTATCCTCATCGTCCCCTTGGCCATCATGGGCTGCAAGAACTCCGGCGGCGCCGACTTCGGCGATGGCCCCGAGAACGACGCTCGCTTCGTGGCGGACGTCTTCACCTGGCAGTGCGAAGAAGAGGGCGGCGCGGACTACTACGAGGGTGTCTTCGCCTTCAACGTCTCCCTCGAGGTCGCCCCCGACGCCCTGGTGCCCCGGGCGCTGCCCGCCCCGGGCGGTTGCTCTGCCGACCTGTCCATGTTCGGTGCCGACCCCAACGGCGAACTGCTCAACATCCCCGCGCTGAGCGATGAACCTCGCTGGGAGACCGACATCGACTCGGGTGAGCTCGAGAACCTCAGCGAGGGCTGGTACTACGACGAAGTCTTCGACAATGTCCACAACTGCCAGACCACCGACGCGCTGCTCAACGGCGGCACGCGCCTGGTGCAGGCCGGCTCCCTAAGCGGCGCCGTCACGCCCGACCCCGGCACCGTCGAAGATGTCACCCTGGTGTCCGCCTCCGACTACCTCGAGACCGGCTTCGAGTTTGGCGAGGAGATCGACATCTCCTGGGAAGCCGCGGGCTGGGACGAAGCGTGGATCCAGATCCGTCGCGAGCGGAACGGCGAGGCCTGGGAGTACGTCACCTGCAACGCCACCGGCTACACTGAGTTCGTGCTGGGCGATGATGTCTGGGGCCTGATGACCGAGAACCTGGGGGACGTGTTCAACAACGTCTACGTGGCGTTCCAGAACCACGGCATGCAGGAGATGGAGACCGGCCAGAAGGTCGAGGTCGCTACCCGCGCCATGCATGTGGCGGTAGCCTACGACTAGGCTGCCCATGCTTCCGGCTGGGAGACTGGATCAGCCAGTGGAACATCTGTAGGATGGCGCTGGTCCAGACCGACCCCCCCCCTTTGGTGCAGGCAGAGAGCGATGGCCCGTAGTGTCGTCATGGTGGTGGACGCCAACCCGGCGACTTCCCGCAACGTCCGGCGGGCGCTGCAGGGGACCGAGATCGAGGTCCTGTCGGTCGACGGCATGTCCCAGGCGGTCGAACGCTCCAACGACCCCGAGCTGGTGGCGATCCTCTCGGCGATCTCCATCCCTGGGGGCAACGGCTACGAGCTGACGCGTCGGGTGGTGGAGCTGAACGCCTCCATGGCGGTGTTCCTCCTGTGGGGCGGCTTCGAGCCCCTGGACCAGGGACGCGCCACGAGCGCGGGCGTGCGCGCTGGGCTGCGACGGCCTTTCTCGAGCGAAGCCTTGCTGGCGCTGCTCGAAGAGCTGCTGGGCGCTGTCCCGGTGTCCTCTTCTGCCATCGAGCCCGTCGAGCCCGTCGAGCCCGTCGAGCCCTTCGAGGAGGATCTCCCGCTGGGCAGCATCGAGCCGCTGGACGCCAACGGCGGCGGTGTGGCGGCGTACCCGACGCCTCCGGTCGGCGACGAGCGGCTCGCGAGCTTCGTGCCCGCCGACTACGACGAGATCCCCCCGATGCGCGTCGACCGCGAGGAGCTGTCCGTGGCCCTCGAGCGCGCGGTGCTGGCGGTGCTGCCCGAGGTGCTCGAGGCCGTGCTCAACAAGGCCGTCACCCAGCCTGGCCGTGCCCGCGCCATCATCGATCAGGTGGTCGCGGCGGCGGTGGCCGAGCGGCTCCCCGCCGTGCTGGAGCGATCCCTGCGCGAGCGCCTGGGCGAGGGCGATCAGGGGTGATCCACTGCGGTGGGGCCTGTCCGCTGCCCTGAGTACACGGGAATGCTAAGGGGTGAGTTCCACTCGCCCGTTGCATCTCGCCACCCCGGAGGTCGATATGGATCTGAACAAGCTCATCGCGCTGGCCCTCGAGGAAGACCTGGGTCCGGGTGACGTCACCACCGACGCCTGCATCCCGGCGGCGCGCCAGGGCCAGGCCCGCATCGTGGCCAAGCAGCAGCTTGTCGTCTCCGGTCAGGTGCCCGCTGGGGCCATGTTCGAGGCCCTGGGGGTCCGCTACGAGTGTGTGGTGGAGGACGGCTCCCTGGTCGAGCCCGGCGGCGTGCTGGGGCGGGCCACGGGTGGCGTGCGCGGCATCCTGGCGGCCGAGCGCCACGCCCTGAACTTCCTGGGCTGGCTCAGCGGCATCGCCACCCACACCCGCGCCCACGTGCAGGCCGCGGGCGGCGCCTTCGAGGTGGTCGATACCCGCAAGACCACCCCCCTTCACCGTGCCCTCGAGAAGGCGGCGGTGCGCCATGGCGGGGGACGGAACCACCGCTTCGCGCTCTACGACGGCGTGCTCATCAAGGACAACCACATCATCGCGGCCGGCTCCATCGAGCGGGCCGTGTCGGGGGCCCGAGCCCACGCCCACCACCTGCTGCGCATCCAGGTCGAGGTGGAGAGCCTGTCTCAGGCCCGTGAGGCTGTGCGCGCTGGAGCCGAGGCGCTGCTGCTGGACAACATGGACGACGATCTGCTCGCCTCGGTGGTCGGGGCGCTCAAGGGGCGCGTGCTGCTCGAGGCCAGCGGCAACATGGACATCGAGCGCATCGCTCGGCTGCGCGCCAAGGGCATCCATCCCGATCAAGTCAGCATCGGCGGCTTGATCCACCAGGCGCGCTGGGTGGATGTGTCCCTCGACCTGGAGCGCTGACATGCTACCGGAGCCACACCCCGAGCTCAGCGCGCGGCTGGATCGGCGCTGCTGGCACTACCCCAGCACGGGCTCCACCAACGACGACGCTTGGCGGCTCGCTCGCGCGGGGGCGCCCCACGGCTCTCTGGTGCTGGCCGATGCGCAGACCGCGGGCCGGGGCCGCCTGGGGCGCTCCTGGTTCTCACCACCCCAGCACAACCTGTACTTCTCGCTGATCCTCCGGCCCCAGACCACGCCTGCCCAGACCGCCCTGGCCACCCTGGCCGCGGGAGTCGCCATGGCGGAGGTGCTCGGGTTGCGGCTCAAGTGGCCCAACGACGTGGTGGACCCCGACTTCCGCAAGGTAGCCGGCCTGCTGTCGGAGATGGACGTGGTCGCGGGCCGCGTGGCCTTCGTGGTGCTGGGAGTGGGGCTGAATGTGAACCAGCCCGACTTCCCGGCCGATCTGCCCCTGGCGGCCTCGCTGCGCATGCTCCGCGGCCACGACATGGACCGCCACGCCCTGCTCGCCCAGCTGCTGCCGGCCCTGGACCATCGCATCCAGCAGATCGAGCACGAGCGGCCGGCGGTGATCCGCGCCTGGTCGTCGCTGTCGGCCACCACCGGCCGCCGTGTGCGCGTGGGCGAGCTCGAGGGCACCGCCCTGGGGCTTCGCGACGACGGCGCCCTGATGCTTCGCGACGACGCGGGGCAGCTGCACCACGTCGTCGCTGGCGATGTGCTGCCCCTCGAACCCCATCACTCCTGAACCTGTCGGAGGACCCATGCTGCTGGTCGTGGATGTCGGCAACACCAACATCGTGCTTGGCCTGATGGAGGGCTTCGAGCTGCGCCACCAGTGGCGCCTCACCACCCGCACCTACACCACCGATGAGTTCGGGCTGGCCATGCTGCAGCTGCTCGCTCTCGAGGGCGTGGACAGTGCGACGATCGAGGGCGCCGCCATCGGCTGCGTCGTCCCCAGCACCCTGTACGCGATCCAGAAGGGCATCCGCCGCTACCTGGGGCTCGAGTGCTTGGTGGTGGGGCAGGGGGTCAAGACAGGCATGCCCGTGCGCACCGACAACCCGCGCGAGGTGGGCGCTGATCGCATCGTCAACGCCGTGGCGGCTCGCGAGGCCTACGGCGCTCCGGTGCTGGTGGTGGACTTCGGCACGGCGACCACCTTCGACTGCGTCGACTCCAGCGGCGCCTACGCGGGGGGCGTCATCGCACCGGGCTACCAGATCTCGGCTGAGGCCCTGTTCACGCGCACGAGCAAGCTGCCCCGGGTCCAGGTCGAGCGGCCCCAGCGTGTGGTGGGCACCAACACGGTGCACTCCATGCAGTCGGGCCTGTTCTGGGGCTACGTGGGGCTGGTGGATGGCATCGCAGCCCGCTGCAAGGTCGAGCTGGGCGGTGAGGTGCCCTGCGTAGCCACCGGCGGCCTGGCGAACCTCATCTCGGGGGACAGCCAGGAGATCGACCGCGTGGACGACTCCTTGACCTTGAGGGGTCTGCGGATCCTCTGGGAGCGCAACCCGTAGCGCTCCTTCCCGTTGGCTGTGCCGTCCCCCGGACGCTATGAGGGGGGCCGACTTCACCTGCCTTAGGAGACGCAATGTCCCGCTCCGCACTGTTCCGCATGTTTGCGGTGTTTTGCCTGATGCTCGTCGCCCCAGCCACCGCTCTCGCCGAGTTCAAGGTCGCCGTGGTCGACTTCCAGGAAGCCCTCACCCAGATCGACGAGGGCACCACCGCCATGGCCCGCCTCGAGGGCGTGCGCGACGAGAAGATGCGCAACATCGAGGGCATGCGCCAGGAGCTCACGGCCATGCAGGCCGAGCTGCGCAACCAGGCCTCCATCCTGTCCGAGGCGGCTCTGGCGACCAAGCAGGAGCAGTTCATGAACGCCCAGGCGCAGTTCCAGCAGGCCGCGATGCAGGCTGAGCAGGATCTTCAGAACAGCTACCTGGCCATGATGGAAGAGTTCTTCGGCAAGCTGTCCGCGGTGGCCGAAGAGATCGGCAAGGAGCGCGCCTACAACCTGGTGCTCGAGGCCACTGAGAGCGGCGTCGTGTTCCACCAGGGCGTCGATGACATCACCGATGAGCTGGTCAAGCGCTACAACACACGCCACACCATCAAGTAGCGTGCGGGCCTGGAGCCTGGCGGAGCTGGCCGCCGAGCTCGGCGGCGACCTCGAGCCTGCGCCCGGGGCGGTGGAGGCCATCGCCATCGTGGGTGTGCTGGGCATCGACGACGCCGGCCCCGAGCACATCAGCTTCATCAGCAACCGTCGCTACCTGCGCCGCCTGGCACACACCAGGGCCGGCGCGGTCCTGGTAGACCGGCAGGCGCCCGCTCGCGGGGCCACGGTGATCCGGGTGGACGATCCCTACCTGGCCTTCGCCAGGGCGCTTGCTCTGTTCCACCCCGTCCACGCGGCCCAGCCGGGAGTACACCCGGCGGCTGTGGTGGACCAGAGCGCGGTGGTGGATGGCGCTGAGATCCGTGCCTTGGCCTACGTCGGCCCTGGCGCGGTGGTGGGGCCTGGCAGCGTGCTCCATCCGGGCGCTCATGTGGGCGCTGGTGCAGTGGTGGGACGGGACTGCTTGCTCATGGCCAACGCTGTGGTCTGCGACGGCTGCGAGCTCGGTGATCGGGTGGTGCTCAACCCGGGCGCGGTCGTCGGGTCCGAGGGCTTCGGCTTCGCCCCGACGCCTTCGGGGCATGTGAAGATCCCCCAGGTGGGTCGCGCCGTGGTTGAGAGCGACGTGGAGCTGGGCGCCAACACCTGCGTGGACCGCGCCGCCCTGGGGCTGACCAGGGTGGGCCGGGGAACCAAGACCGACAACCTCGTCCAGGTCGGCCATGCGGCCGAGGTGGGCGAGCATGGGCTGCTGGTGGCGTACTCGGCCATCGCGGGGAGCACCCGGCTGGGCCGCTTCGTCACCCTGGCCGCCAAGGCCCTGGTGCTGGGACACCTGCGGCTGGGGGACGGGGTCCAGGTGGGGGCTGGCAGCATGGTCACCGGCGACCTCGAGCCCGGTGCCAAGGCCACGGGCTACCCTGCCTTCGAGCATCGTGCCTGGCGTCGAGCGGCCCTGGCGCTCAAGGAACTTCCCAGCGCCTTGCGACGGATCAAGGCCCTCGAAGAGCGGGTCGCTGACGTCCCGAAGGACGATGGCGCGTAACAGTCGGCCCCCCCGGGGACTCTCGCCACTGGAAGCCCGATGCCTTACAGTCTGAGCGTGACGCGCATGAGTGATCAGAGCTGCGCCGCCCTCCTCTCCCCTGCATCCTGACCCCTGCCAGGAGACTTCATGCCTACCATCGAGCTCACCAAGGACAACTTCGAGCAGACCATCATCGTCCCTGAAGGCGAGGACAGGATCGTCCTCATCGACTTCTGGGCGGCCTGGTGCGGTCCCTGCAAGATGTTCGGCCCCATCTTCGAGGCGGCCGCCGAGAAGCACACCGACGTCGTGTTCGCCAAGTGCAACACCGAGGAGCAGGGCGAGCTTGCTGGTATGTTCCAGATCCGCTCCATCCCCACCTTGATGGTCTTCCGCGATGGCCTGGCCATCTTCCAGCAGGCCGGCGCCTTGCCCGCCGAGGTCCTCGAGGATCTCGTCACCCAGGTCAAGGGCCTCGACATGGACGAAGTGCGCGCCAAGATCGCCGCCCACCTGGCCGAGCAGCCGCCGGCCGAGGGCGAAGGCGAGCAAGGATAGCTTCCAGCAACCCAGGAGTCCTCCGATGTCCACGCGAATGCGACAGCTTGTCTTTGGCGCCGTGGGCTTCGGTGGAGGCTTCGCCTACGCCACCTTCGTGGGCTGCCACTCCACGTGAGGCATCACCTCGAACCCGTGGGTCACGGGTTTCTTCGGGCTGGCCATCGCCCTGAGCCTGGTCACGGGGAACAAAGCCCCGGTGCCGCAGCAGGCCCCCAAGGAGTAGCGCCATCCCGCTCGAGCTGCTGATCTCGGCGGCGGAGGCTTCGGGGGATGCCTTGGCGGCAGAGCTCCTCGAGGCCCTCGGCGGGATCCGCCCGGTGCGCGCCCGTGGCGTGGCGGGGCCGGCCATGCGCGCGGCCGGTGTCGAGCCCATCGCCCGGGTCGAGGACCTGAGCGTCAACGGCCTCTGGGAAGTGCTGGGCAAGCTGCCCACCATCCGCAAAGCCCAGGCGGCCATGCGCGGTGCCATGGCCCCCGCGGCCGAGCACGGCGTCCCTGAGCTGCTGCTCACCGTCGATGCCCCCGACTTCCACCTGCCCCTGGCGCGCCATGCGCGGAGCCTGGGCATCCCGGCCATCGGGTATGTCAGCCCGCAGGTCTGGGCGTGGCGTCCGGGTCGGGCCAGGGGCTTGGCCCGCGATCTGGATCGCCTGCTGTGCCTGTTTCCTTTCGAGCCTGCCCTGTACACGCCCCACGGCCTGGACGCGCGCTTCGTGGGGCACCCGGTGGTGGACCGCCTGGCGGGCCTGCAGCGCATGCCGCGCCCGGGCCGCTTCGCGCTGCTGCCTGGCTCCCGTGAGCACGAGCTGGAGCGCCTGCTGCCGGTGTTCCTGCAGGCCGCACAGCGCGTGCGAGCGCTGCGACCCGATGCCCACTTCGTGCTCGGTCTGGCGGGTGAAGCCGCCCCCGAACGGGTCGCCGCGGCCGTGGATGCCGGAGTGGAGATCGTACAAGGTCTCGTGCCCGCGGCCCTGTGCTGTGAGGCAGCCCTGGTGGCCAGCGGCACCGCCACCCTCGAGCTGGCGGTGCTGGGGGTGCCCATGGTGGTGGCCTACCGGGTCCACCCCAGCACCTACGCCATCGCCAAGGCCCTGGTGCGCGGCATCGAGCACATCGCCTTGCCCAACATCCTGGCGGGCGTTGCTGTGGTTCCGGAGCACATCCAACAGCTCGACCCCGACCTGTTGGCCCGGGATCTGCTCGCGGTGGCCATGGATCCAGAGCTCCCGGCCCGGCTCGCGGCCGTGCGCCACCAGCTTGGCGAGCCCGGCGCCTCAGCCCGGGCCGCCCGGGCCATGCTCGAGCCGCTGGCCTGAGAGCACCCCTGGTAGGAACGAGGTTAAGCAGGGCCTCGCCAAACTCCCTCCGGAGCTGGAGATCATCATGCCCGCCACTCCCGCCGTGGTCACACCCACCTACAACGAGGCCGAGAACATCGAGGCCTTCGCGCGCAGGGTCTTCGAGGCCTTGCCCGAAGCCACTCTGTTCGTGGTGGACGACGGCTCCCCTGATGGCACCGGCGACATGGCCGAGGCGCTGGATGGCGTGCTGGGATCGGTGCGGGTGCTGCGCCGCGAGGGCAAGCAGGGGCTGGCTTCGGCCTACAAGTTGGGCATGGGCACCGCCCTCGAGGCGGGACACGATCCCATCTTCCAGATGGACGCCGACCTCAGCCACGACCCCGCCGATCTTCCCCGCCTGCAGGCCGGCCATGGCGATCTGGCCATCGGGTCCCGCTACGTGCTCGGGGGCGGCACCCGCAACTGGCCGCTGTCCCGCAAGCTGATCTCCCGCTGCGGGGGCTTCTATGCACGGGCGGTCCTGGGCTTCCCGTACCGGGATCCCACGGGTGGCTTCAAGTGCTGGCGCGCGCGTTGTCTGCAGGCCATCGATCTGCAGGAAGTCGGGTCGGAGGGCTACGTGTTCCAGGTGGAGACCACCTGGCGCGCCTACAAGCGCGGCTTCGCCATCGTCGAGGTGCCCATCGTGTTCACCGAGCGCGCAGCTGGAGCCAGCAAGATGAGCGCGGGCATCGCCCGTGAAGCCGGCTGGCGCATCCCCGCCCTGCGCTTCCAGCGCTAGAAGACCGCATGTCCGTGCCAGACTCCCCCCGACCGCGCCCTCGGCTGCGCGTCCTGTCGGGCGGGCGTGGGCAGCCCGAGGGGCCTGCGGATCCAGAGCCGCCCGGCTCCTGGCTCGAGCGGGCCGAGGGCTGGCAGGCGGTGCTGCTGCTGATCTTCGCCCTGGGGGTGCTGCGCCTGGCGGTGGCGGCGGCGCCTGGCCTGGCCGCGGACGAGGCCTACTACTGGCTCTGGGGCCAGCACCTGGACCTGGGCTACTACGACCACCCCCCCATGATCGCCTGGCTCATCCGAGCCTCCACGGCCATAGTGGGTCACAGCGAGCTGGGGGTGCGGGCCCTGTGCGTGCTGCTCGGTGTAGGGGCGGTGGCCTTGGTGGCCGCCAGCTCCCGCCGCAGCTGGGTCACGGCCATGGCCTTGGCCAGCCTGCCCCTGTTCGCGCTGGGCGGCTTGTTGGCCACGCCCGACGTACCCCTGTTGTTCGGCTGGGCCTTGTGCCTGGCCGGCTTGGTGAGGGGAGGGCGCTGGTGGCTCGTGGCGGGCTTGGGCGCGGGCATCGCCATCCTGGGCAAGCACACCGGCCTGGTGTTGCTGCCCATCATGCTGGTGTCCCGGCCCCGCGACCTGCGCACCCGCTGGCCGTGGCTCGGCCTGGGGTTGGTTGCCCTGGTGCTGCTGCCCCATGGCGTCTGGCTGGCCAGCCACGACTGGATCACTCTGCGCTTCCAGGCCGGGCACGGGCTGGGGATCGGCGGTGCCGAGCCGGCGGCCATGCCGGGGCTGGGGGGGCTGCTCAGCTTCCTGGGCGGGCAGATCGGGCTGGTGAGCCCGCTGCTGTTCCTCTGCTTCGCGGCCTACTGGGCCGTGGGATGGATGGACCGGGGTGTGGTGCGCCTGTGGTGGCTGCTGTCATTCCCGGTCTTCCTCTTCTTCGCCCTGGCGTCTATGGTGGCGCCCTCCGAGGCCAACTGGGCGGCGCCGGCCTACCTGGGTGCCGCGGCGGGCTTGGCCCACATGAGCGCCCGCTGGAGGCGCATCGCCTGGGTGGGCATCGGCTTCGCGGCGGTCACCTCGGCGGTGCTCACGGTGCATGCGCTGCGTCCCTTGTGGCCCCTGCCGAAAGATCCCACCTTGTCGCTGGTGGGCGGAGAGGTGCTGGGCCAGGCGGTCCAGGCCTGGGGCATCGAGCCTGTCTACACCACCCGCTACCAGGAGGCCGCCTGGATTCGTTTCTATGGCGGGGTGCATGCCGAGGTCCTGCCCGGCGCGGGGCGCGCCAGCCAGATCGACGCCATGCCTCGGATGCTCGACCCTGAGCGAGCCCTGTTCGTGCGCCCCTGGCGCACCAGCTCGCCCCACAAGGTCGAGGCCTATTTCGACTCGCGCGAGGGACCCAACACCGTGGTGGCGCCCGACATGCTGCTGCGCAGGGCTGGCCGCTGGCAGGTCTACGAGCTGTGGGACTACCGCGGGGGGCTGGGTGAGACGCCGCGGGTCGAGGACGCGCAGTGAAGCCCACCACGCGCCGCTTCCTGTCCCTGTTCCGCCCTCACGTCGGGGGCCTGATCCTGAGCACGGTGCTGCTGATCATCGCCGCCAACATCCCGGCGGCCATCGTGGTGCTCATCAAGCTGGTGCTGGACGACGTGCTCATCAAGCAGCGCCACGGCGCGCTGATGGCCATGCCCTTCGCCGTGGCTGGGCTCTACGCTTTGAGCGCTGGGGTCAACATCGGCCGGGGCCTGCTCACCAAGAGCATCGCCTTCAGGGTGGTCGAGCGGCTGCGGGGACAGCTGCTCCATCAGTACCTCAGGCTGGGGGTGGCCTACCACCAGGTCACGCCGACCGGCGAGCAGGTCAGCCGGCTGGCCAACGACGTCAACAACGTGCAGTACGCCGTGTCGGGCTTCGCCACCGCTATCCAGAAGCCCATCACCCTGCTGGGCCTGCTGGTGGCCGCCTTCGTGTTCAACCCGCTGCTGGCAGGGGTGGCGGTGTGCGTGCTCCCGTTGGTGGCCATCCCCATCGACCGCTTCGGCAGGCGTCTGCGGGCCAGCACCCGCGACTCCTTGGCCAACATGGCCCACCTGTCGGCCATGGCCCAGGAGCTCATGGTGGGCATCCGAGTGGTGCAGGCCTTCGGGGCCGAAGGGCGCGTCAAGGCGCGCTTCGAGGAGCTCAACCACGAGCAGTTCCGCCTGCAGCTCCGCGCCGCGGCAGCACAGCTGATCCCCGGGCCGGTGGTGGAGCTCATCGCGGCGGTGGGGGTGGGCGCCGCCATCTACGTGGGCGGACGCCAGGTGTTCGCGGGCGTCATCACGCCAGGTGAGCTCATCGCCTTCCTTGTGGCCCTGGGCTTCATGAACGACCCCCTCAAGGGCCTGTCCCTCATCGTCAGCCTCTGGCAACGATCTGTGGCTGCTGGGGACGAGGTCTTCCGGATTCTGGACATGCAGCCCGCGGTGGCCGACGAAGGCTCCCAGAAGCTCGAGGGCGGGCCCTGCAGCCTGGCATTCGAGGGCGTGAGCTTCGACTACGGCGACGGGCCGGTGGTCCACGACCTGAGCTTCGAGGTCGCCGCCGGGCAGGTGGTGGCCCTGGTGGGGCCCTCCGGTGCGGGCAAGACCACCCTGGCCAACCTGGTGCCCCGCTTCTACGATCCCACCCAGGGCCAGATCCTGCTCAACGGTGAGCCCCTGCCTGCGTGGAGCCTCGCGTCCCTGCGCCGCAGCATGGCGCTGGTCACCCAGGAGACCTTCCTGTTCAACGACACCGTGGGGGGCAACATCGCCTTCGGTCGGCCCAGCGCCAGCCAGGCGGACATCGAGGCCGCCGCCCTCGCCGCCAACGCCCATGCGTTCATTCGAGAGCTGCCCAAGGGCTACGACACCCGCATCGACGAGCTGGGGATGCGGCTGTCCGGTGGGCAACGCCAGCGGATCTGCATCGCCCGCGCCGTGCTGGCCGACGCCCCCATCCTGGTGTTGGACGAGGCCACCAGCGCACTGGACAGCGAGAGTGAGGCCCTGGTGCAGCAGGCCCTGGATCGCCTGATGCAGAACCGCACGGTGCTCGTCATCGCCCACCGTCTGTCCACCATTCGTCGGGCTGATCGCATCGTCGTGCTCGAGGACGGCCGCATGGTGGAGTCCGGAAAGCACCTGGAGTTGCTGGAGCTGGGCGGGGTCTACGCCAGGCTGCACGCGAGGCAGGCGTGAGCCTGGGCGCCTATGGGCTGTTCGCCAACCTCGCCCTCCCCGGCGCCGCGGTGTGGGCGGCTCTGAACCCCAGGACCCGGCGGCACCTGGCCGAGCGCCTGGCCTGGTCCTTGCCGGCGGTGCAGCCTGGCGCTCTGTGGCTTCACGCGGCCAGCCTGGGTGAGGGCAGGGCAGCCTCGGCGCTGGCGGCCGGCGTCGCCGCGCGCTGGCCCGATTTGGCGGTGCTACGCACGGCCACCAGCGACACCGGCAGGGATCAAGCACTGCCAGTGGACGATGTGGCTTGCCTGCCGCTGGACGCGCCCTGGCTGCAGCGCCGCTTCGTTCGGCGGGTGAGGCCCCGGGCCCTGGTGCTGGTCGAAGGAGAGCTGTGGCCTGGGCTGATCCTGGCCTGCCGCGGACGCATCCCCGTCGTCGTGGCGGGGCTGCGGGTGGGGCAGGGGACCCGTCGATTCGCCCGCCGTTTCCCTGGCCTGTGGAGGTCCATGGCCGCCGCCGTGTCCTCCTGGTCGGCTCGGGACGCCGACGACGCTCTGTGGCTGCAGCAGCAGCTGGGGGTCCAGGCGCCGGTCTTGGGGGATCTGAAGCTGGAGGCTCCTACGGCCCCTGCCGCCCTGGCCTTTTCGCGGGCCATGCTGCTGGCTGGATCCACCCGGCCCGGGGACGAGCTGGCGCTGGTTCAGGCATGGGAATGCCTAGCGGTGCGCCCGCAGCTCGTGCTGGCGCCGCGCCACGGGGATCGGGTTGGCGAGGTCGGCGAGCTGTTGAGCGCCCGCGGGCTGCGCTGGGGTCTCCGCAGCGCGATCCAGGGGGACAGCGCGCCGCCCGAGCTCGACGTGCTGGTGCTCGACACCGTCGGCGAGCTGGCGTCGCTCTACCCGCTCGCCGCAGCGGCCTTCGTAGGGGGCACCTTCGATCAGGCCATCGGCGGCCACAGCGCGGCCGAGGCGGCCATCGCTGGGGTGAGCGTGGTCCACGGCCCTCACACCCACGCCAATGCCTCGTCCTTCGAGGCCGCGAGCAGCTTCTTGGCCCCTGAGACGGAGCAGCTCGCCGCGGCCCTGAGTGCTGCGCTGGCGGCGCCCAGGCCTGCTCCTCTGCGGGGTCGCGCGGTGGGGCGCGCCATGGCGCAGCTCGAGCCCCTCGCAGCAGCCCCGGTGGCGCCCGAGGCGTGCCATCGGCCGCTCCTGCAGCCCCTCACGCCCGCCTATCGCTCCGTCTCCTGGATGCGCTCCCGCAGCGTGCGTAGGGCGTCTCCCTGTCCGATCATCAGCGTCGGCAACATCGCCAGCGGGGGGACCGGCAAGACCCCAGCGGTCAGGCACCTGCTAGGCCTGCTCGAGGCCCGGGGGCTGAGGGTCGCGGTGGTCGCCCGTGGGTATCGACGCGCGGCCCGCGGCGTCTGGGTGCGCGACAGCGCCGGTGGTCCCGGCACAGCGGACTGGCTGGGGGACGAGCTGGCCATGCTGTCCCGCCAGGGCGCCCTGGTGGTCAGCTCCCCCGATCGTCTGAAGGGCGTTCGCCGGGCCGTGGAGCTCGGTGCGCAGCTCTGCATCCTGGACGACGGTTTTCAGCAGCGCGACCTGCAGGTGGACCTGGACGTGGTGACCGTGGACGCACGGCGCCCCCTCGCGGGGGGGCTGCTGCCAGCGGGCGAGGCGCGGGAGCTCCCCCAGGCCCTGGCCAGGGCCGGCGTGCTCTGGGTCAACCACGGCACGCTGCCCCCCGAGCTGCTGCGGTACGCGGGCGATGCGCTGCAGGTGCGGGCCCGCATGGTCCCGTCAGGCTGGCTGCACCGGGGCGAGAACCTGGCCCTCGAGGCCGGCCCCCGGGGCCAGGTCGCGGCCTTGGCCGGGATCGCACGCCCTGGGAGTTTCCTGCGCCAGCTCCGGCGCCTGGGGTTGGTGCCAGCCCGGCGCGCCATCTACCGAGACCACGCCTGGTGGGGGAAGGCAGAGCTGCAGGTCATCCTCCAGAGCGCCGGAGGTCTACCCGTCGTCACCACCGAGAAGGACCTGGCGCGGCTGCCCCTGGACTTCCCTTGCTGGGCCCTGCGGGTGGAGCTGGAGATCCACCACGGCGCCGCGGCCCTCGATCGGTTGCTGGATGGCTTCCTGGCGGACCACGGCTTGGTCGGGCAGGCGCCATGAGCATCCGCCATCGCGCCCTCGATCTGCTGGCCTGGGTGCTCGCGCGCACGCCCCTGTGGCTGGGTGAGCTGTGGGCCTGGGCCCTGGCCTGGGTCTGGTGGACCGTGTTGCCGGTGCGCAAGGGGGTGGCCCTGGACAACATCGGCCAGGCCCTGCCCGAGCTCGGCGTGACCGCGAGAGCCCGGATGCTGCGCCGCAGCCTGCACGACCTGGCCCTGGGCTATGTGGAGCTGCTTCGCTGCTTGCGTAGGCCGGAGTTGTTCGAGCCAACCTGCAGGGCAGAGAACCTCGAGCGGCTCACCCGCCGCCAGGAACAAGGGTTGCCATGCTTGGTGCTCCAGGGCCACTTCGGCTCTTTTGATCTGGTGATGCTGGCCATGGGCCGCGGGCGCGGCATGGACCTGAGCTGCATCGTCAAGGCTCCCACCGACCCGTGGGCTGCGGCGCTGGTAGAGCGAGCACGCGTGGCTCGTGGGGTGGAGTTGATCCCTCCTCGCCACTGCATGGACAGGGTGTATCGCGGGCTGGAGCAAGGGCGCGTCGTCATCTTTGCGGCAGACCAGCGCTTCAACGAGGGCATCCTGGCGCCTTTCCTGGGACGCCCAGCCCTCACGGGGACAGGCTTGGCCGCCGCGGCGCGGCGCAGTGGGGTCCCCGTCTTCCTGGTGTGGCAGTGGCGGGAGGGCCGCGGGCGACATGTGATGCATGTGTCACCGCCCCTCGATCTCACCTGGACCGACGACGCAGAGGCCGACATCGCCCGCGCCACAGTGCAGTTCAACGACGCCCTGAGTGCCTGCGTGCGCGAGCGTCCCCACGGGTGGCTGTGGCTCCACAAGCGCTGGCGGCTCTGAGGCGCGACGCCCTGGCAGGGAGCCAGGGCGTCGGGCGCAGGCCCGTCAGCCCGCACGGACCTCGATGCGTCGCGGCTTGACCGCTTCGCTCTTGGGCAGCCGCACCTGCAACACACCCTGGCTCAACTCGGCGCTGATGCCGTCAGCATCGATGCTGTCGGGCACCATGAAGCGACGCTCGAAGTCCGTGGCGTGGAACTCACGCGCCAGGGCACCCGTCTCACGGGAAGGCTGGCTCCAGCTGCCATGGATGGTCAACTTGCCGTGGTCCAGGCGGATGTCGACCGCGTCCGCGCGCACTCCCGGGAGGTCAGCCACGATCAGGAAGCCGTCGTCGTTCTCGTAGATGTCTGCGGGGGGAGCGGCCACGGGGCGGCCGCGGATGCTCTGGAGGGTGGTGTCGTTCTCTTGCGTCAGTGCTTGTTCGTCGTTCATGTCTCGGTCCTCCATGTGTGTTGTGGCTTAGCTGGGGCGAACCTGGATGCTCCGGGCCTTCGGCTCCGGGGCCTTCGCCAGGCGCACGGTGAGGATTCCATTGTCGAGGGTGGCCACGGTCTGGTCGAAGTCCACCTTGACGGGCAGGGCGATGCTGCGAGCGAAGCGCAGGCCAGCCCGCTCCCTGCGGTGGGCTGCGTAGCCCTCGGGGGCGCTCACACGGCGCAGGCCGCGGATGTGCAGGGTGTTGTCGTGCCCGCTGATCTCGAGGTCGTCCAGCTGGACGCCGGGTACCCCGAGCTCCAGGGCCAGGGCTTCGCCCTCGTCCCAGAGGTTGGCCCGGGGCCAGCGACCCGCGGCGGGCTCCTGAGATGCAGGCTGTCGCGCTACGGTGTCGAAGAGGCGGTCGACGCGGCGGCGGAAGTCGTCCAGCGCGAAGAGGTCACGATCGGTCTCGAACCATCCCAACATGATTCACCTCCTGGGGTGCTGTGTGCATGTGTTGTCGGGCGGGCCGGCGGGAGGCGCAGCTGTGGCGGGACAGTGGCGGTGGCGTCGGTAGAACAGCGCATGTCACCAGGGGAATCGCGCCTTCTGCTCTCTCTCGTCGGTCGCCCCCACAATAGAATCACCGCCCCCTGGTGCGTCAAGGGGACGGTGTATCGCGTGCTACACACCGGGCCTGGGGGGCGCTACCAGACGGTGACCGCGAGGGAGTAGGAGGAGCTGCAGCCGTAGCCCGAGCCCGAGGAAGGGCTGACCACCACCTCGAAGGTTCCGCCATCGTCGGTGTCGGAGGTCATGCCGTAGCTGCCTTCGTAGGTGACGTACTCGTTGGCGTTGTAGGCGGTATCGGAAGAGGCCACCAGCGCGTCGCCGCCGCTGACCCAGTACAGGTCCAGGGCGTAGTCGTGGCCCGGAGGGACGTTGGTGAGCGCGACCTGGATGCCGTAGCCGGACTGATCCAGGCAGTCGTACCAGTCGTCGTTGGTGGAGAAGGTGAAGCTGTCCACGTCGTCGGGGGTGTGGATGGTGCCGGACACGGTCTGGGTGTCGGCGCTGCCGCTGACGTAGCCCAGGTAGTAGACGCAGTAGCCGTCACCCTCCATCTGACCGAGGTCGGTGGGCGTGACGTCGTTGGGCTCGTAGCCGTCGCCCAGGCCCTCGTTGATGTCGCCGTCGCAGTCGTTGTCGATGTCGTCGCAGGTCTCGGTGGCGCTGGGGCTGGTGGCGGGCTCTGCGTCGTCGCAGTCGCCCTCGTTGGGGGTCCAGCCGTCGCCGTCGGCGTCCCAGTCCGCGGGGGCCACCACGCTGATGGACACGCTGTCGGTGGCCACCAGATCGCCGGTGTCCTGCGCACTGAGGGTGATGGTGTGGGCACCCACGGAGAGCGCGGAGGTGGTGAAGGCGAGCAGGCCCGCCGAGCTGGCGCTGTCCCAGTTGATCACGCCGTCGATGTCACTCTCCCAGCTAATGGCCAGGTAGTCGGCCCGATCGGCGTCGTCGGCGACCTGGCCCGCGAAGCTCGCGGCGGTTCGCAGGATGGAGTCGCCGGTGAGGGGCGAGCTGATCATGACCTCGGGAGGCTCGTTGGCCTCGATGACCCGGACGAAGACCTGGTCGGTGGCGATCTCTCCAGCGCTGTCGGTGACCTTGACCGAGACCAGGTGGTCGCCCAGGGACAGGGAGGTGGTGGACAGGGACAGCCCGCCCGTGGCGTCGGGACCGTCGTTGCCCAGGAAGCCGTCGGCGTCGGACGACCACTCGACCTGGAGTGAGGTGGGTGGATCTTCGGCGTCCGGGTCGCTGGCCATGGCGGTGAAGGTTGCCGCAAGGCCCTCGACGAACTCGTCGCCGTTGCCCGGGTAGTCGATCTCGACACTGGGCTCGGTGTTGAGCCGCTCGACGATGAGGGAGACGTTGGCCTCGCCCACCTCGGCGTCGGAGTCGATCACCTGCAGGGTGACCACGTGGGTCCCGGGGGAGAGATCGACCGTGGCGAAGGTCACCCGCCCGGTGCTGTCGGGGGTGGCCTCCTCGAGCAGGCCGTCCCGGTCGCTGCTCCAGCTGGCGGCGAGGCGGTCGGGGGAGTCCTGCTGGTCCTGCACCACGCCGTCGAAGGTCACCAGGCCGCCGGCCTCGAAGACCTGGGAGTTCTGACCTGGCGACTGGATCTCGGCGGTGGGCGGAGTGGTGATCTCCACGACCTGGACGTCACCGCCGCAGGCCGTGGAGAGGGCGCTGGCGAGGAACGTGAGGATGGTAAAGCGATGGGTCATGGCTGCTCTCAGTGGCGCGTCTTGAGGATGCCGGGGAACTGCACGCCGGCGCGGGGATCCACGCCTTGGTAGGTGTTGCGGGCCTGGCCCACCTGGACCGTGAAGCCGAAGTCGGGCAGATGCACCTGACCGTCGGGACCCACCAGCTGCTCTGGCGGGTTGGGGAAGGGGCCGGCCATCTCGAAGGCGTCGACCACGCAGTGGTCGATGGCAGGAGAGCCGGACTCTTCGGTGATGTCGATGCCGGCCAACGCGCCCTGGGAGCTCAACACCACGTCGACGGCGGTGGAGTAGGCGCTCTTGGTGATCATGGTGTTGGGGGGGAGGTTGTCCAGGTTCTGCTGCCAGTAGAAGTTGACCAGCCGGCGGATGCGGTTGAGGTAGTTGGCGAACAGGAACTCGTTGGTGTTGAGGTTGACCGAGGTGCCTCGCTCTTCGTCGAGCAGATCGTTGTTGGGGGCGCCCGAGACCGACTGGGTGCTGTGGCTGGCTGGGACGGGCCGCTGCAGGCCGTCGCGGTTGGTGACCGAGAAGGGGGAGTTCAAGGCCGCGAGCCGGCCGTCGCGGTCGGGGTCGAAGCGGTCGTTGCCCACCCTGGCGCCGGTGGAAGGCTCGGTGGCGCCGAGGTCCAGCAGATCTTCGAGCTCGAGCTTGGTCTCCTTGCTGTACTCGGGGGCCAGCACCTCGGGGTTGATCTTGTAGCGCTCGCTGCGGGTCTCGTTCTCCACCACCCGCTCGTGCTCAGCCAGGTAGTCGGCGTCCAGCGGGGTCTTCTCCTCTTCGGGCGGAGGGAGATCCACGATCTGGCCGTGGAAGTCGGGCAGGACGTCCTCGGGCTTGTCGGGCTCGTCCGGGTCGAGGAGCACAAGGGAGATGGGCCCACCGTCGGGGATCTCCATGGACCCCATGAGCCAGGGCCACAGGGGGATGCCCACCGAGATCAGGAATGCGTGCACCAGGATGGACAGGCACCCGAAGCTGATCACCGCCGCGACGCGTCGCTGCTGGGAGCGCTGCTGCTTCAGGCGTTCCTGGTGGGAGATGGGTCGCACGAAGCCCCGTGTGAAAGGCTATGGATTCGACTTGCAGGGTAATCGGCGTGAGAACGCCACCGCAACAGCTTCCTGACCGTGCGTACAACGCCTGACAGTCAAGGGATCTTTCGAAGAACCTGGATGAGCCGCTCGAGGGCCGCCTACTCCGGCACCGCCTGGTGGTTGAAGGCCGCCAGCGCCGGGAAGGCGTCGCCCCCGTCGTAGAGCAGGTGGTACATCTGCCAGCTGCTGGACACCCGCTTGACGTAGTGGCGCGTCTCGCGGAAGGGGATGCCCTCGACGAACTCGTCCACTGGGCGGTTTCCCCGCTCGCGCAGCCACTTGTCCACGTTGCCTTCGCCTGCGTTGTAGCCGGCCAGCGAGATGAACGGGTCGCCCTGGTAGCGGCCCATCAGGAAGTGCAGGTAGCGCCCGCCGATGCGCAGGTTGGTGGTGGGCACGAACATGCCGCTGTCGCTGACGGTGGTGCCCAGCCAGCGGGCCACCGAGCGGGCCGTGGCGGGCATGAGCTGGGAGAGCCCCCGGGCGCCAGCGTGGCTGACGATGTCCTTGTTGAAGTTGGACTCCTCGCGCACCAGCGCGTGGAACAGGCGGTAGTCCCAGGGATAGTCGGCGCAGGCGCCCTTCACTTCGTCCTCGTAGCGGCGCATGTAGGCGGAGGTGAGCAGCCGGGAGCGGTTGTGCTCGAGGGTCTCGGGCGGGTGGGCTTCGAGGTAGCGGCGCAGCCGGTCGTGGGCCCAGAGCCACTGGCCCGTGGCCACCATCAGGTCCGTGAACACCCCGATCTCGCCTGGGAACATCTCGGTCTCGACCAGCTGGTCCAGCTCGGCCACGGCTTCGGAGATCAGACCCACCCGGGCCAGCGCCATGGCGTTGGAGCCTGCGCTGCCGTCGAGGAAGCTCTGGCGCACCTGCCATGCCCCTGGTGCGTCGCCCAGGCCGGGGTGGGGGAGCTCCGCCAAGCGGGCGGGGGCGAGCTCCTGCAGCCGCGCGCCGGCCAGCAGGCCGTAGTAGCTGGCGGGGTGCTCGCGGCACAGGGCCAACAGGCCCTGGATGGACTGCTCGCGCAGGGCTGGGTCGGTGGTGAGTACCTGGGGATTCTCGTGGTCGGGGTAGAGCCGCCAGCGCCAGCGCCAGTACTTGGCCGCCCGGAAGTGGACCGGGTCGGCGGCGAGATCGAGGGTCTCGGCCGCCTGATCCACCCAGGCGATGGCGGCGGCGGTGTCGCCGCCCAGGTAGGCGCCCCAGGCCAGGCGCCAGAATCCCTCGCCCGCCATGTCGCCCTGGGGGTAGGCCTGCACCTGGGCGGCCCAGCGCTCGAGCGCCTTGGCCTCGTCGCCGGATTCCTGGTAGCCGATGCCGGCCAGCGCGTAGCCGTCGTCGGCCATGCTGTGGGTGGGGTAGAGCTCGGGGATGCGCTCGTAGACGGTCGCCGCGAGTCCCCACTCCTTCTTGCGCTCCAAGGCCTTGCCGGCCAGGTACAGGGCCTTGGCGCCTCGCTCCTGGTCGTGCTCGGCGCAGGCCAGCCCAGCGGGGGCAAGGGTGGCGTGGGCATCGGTGAGGCGGTTCATGCGGTACTGGGAGCGCCCGTAGACGTACCAGGCTTGGCACAGCTCGGGGGAGGGGTCGGCTTTGGCGGACACCACCGGCGCCAGCAGAGTCAGCACGTCCTGGTAGCGCCGCTGGTCCATCAGGGCTTCCGCGCGGGCGGCCTTGTCGGCGGTGGTGGCCCGGAAAGTGGCCCCGCGGGCTTCGTAGCTCACCAACGCCTTGATCGCGGCGCTGTCCTCGGCGCTGCGGGGGTAGGCTCGCCAGATGCGGCGCAGCAGGGGGTAGGCTTCGTCAGAGCCCAGGCCGTAGCGCTGCGCCGTGGTGAGCAGGGCCAGCGCGGTGCCGTCGCTGGGGTCGTCGCGGGTGAGCATGGCCTCGTACACCGCACGGGAGTCCGCGGTGCGCTCGAGGGCGTAGTAGGCCTCGGCCAGCTGGATGCGAGCGCGGGGCCACACCGCCGCGCTGCCTGGGATCACCGCCTCGAGGTGTGCGAGGGCCTTGCCGGCCTCGTCCATGCCCAGGAGGATCTCGCCTGCGACCATGTCGAGATAGGGCGCGGGGGCAGAGCCTGTGCCGGTCAGGGCCTCCAGCAGATCGGCGGCCTTGTCTGCTTGGCCCTGGTGGACACGCAGCCAGGCCAGCAGGAAGGCGTGGTCGGCCTGGGTGGACGGCTCGAGCTGGGAGCTGTCCATGGCCTGCACCAGCGCCGCGGCGCGCTCGTAGCTGCGCTCGTTCAGCAGCCCGCGGAGCTCGTCGGACAGGGGTAGGCTGGGCATGGCGAAGGCAGGACCGATGAGCACCAGCTTGTCGACCGGCTCGGCGGGTGTGGCCGGCTCGCGCTGCTGGATCTGTGTGGGATCCTGAGTGGGGGGGACCGGATCGGTCCCGACAAAGACGCGCGTGGGGGGGGCGCCCTGGGCGGTGGCGTTGGAGCTGCTGGGCTCGGCGTAGCAGTCCAGGATCAAGGGCAACGTGCAGCCGGCCAGGAGGAAGAGGCCGGCGCCCGCGAGGGGACGGGTGGTGCGCATGGGATGACCGTGGATCGGACCGTCGGCCTGTGCCTTCGGCGGGGGGATCGGGGGAGGGGAGAGTGAGGGGAGGCGGGCGGGGTGGGGTCGGAGATATCCTAACACTCCCCGGCGCTCGCCCTTCCAGGAACATCCATGCTCGTCCTTGCCCTCTTCGCGCTCGTCGCCCACGCCGCGCCGTCCGTGGATCACCGCGACATCTTGAAGCGTCCAGGGCCGTCGCCAGCATCCGGCGCACCGACCAGTGGGCCGACCCCGCCCGCCATGCAGGCGGACTGGGACATCACCCACTACGACATCGCCCTGGAGCTGAACCCAGGCCGCCAGCTGATCACCGGCGACATCCAGGCCACCGCCCTGGCCCGGGTGGGCTCCCCTGGGTCGATCCTGCTGCACGCCACGGATCCGACCATCCTCAGCGTGGAGATCGAGGGTGTCGACGTGTCCTACCGTCGCAGCGGAGATCAGGTCACCATCGATGTGCCAGCGGGCTTGGCCGAGGGCGACAGCGTGACCGTCCGCGTGCGCTACACCGCGCCTGGCGTGCCCGCCGACGATCCGGGGCAGGGCCTGCACTGGGGCGACCCCATCTACAGCTTCAGCGAGCCCGAGGGGGCCCGAGACTGGCTGGTGGTCTACGACGCGCCCGCGGACAAGGCCACCATGGAGCTGGCGGTCACCGCGCCGCAGGATCTCACCGTGGTCTGCAACGGCGAGCGCGTCGCCATCGGCGAGCCTGTCGGCGGCACCCGCACCTGGCGCTTCGACTTCCCTTGGCCCATCGCCACCTACCTGATCGTCGTGAACGCCGGCGACTTCGACGAAGACCTGGACAGCAGCGGCGAGGTGCCCGTCTACACCTGGGCTTCCCCGAGCGACATGAGCCAGGCCCGGTCGGTCTTCGCCGACACCCCCGAGATGATCGCCCACTTCAGCCAGCTGTGGCTCCCCTATCCCTACTCCAGCTACGGCAACGTCCTGGTGCCCTTCGGCGGCGCCATGGAGCACACCACCGCCACGAGCTTCGGCCAGGACCTCATCTGGCATGGCGACTACGCCAGCATCGTCAACGTCCACGAGCTGGGCCATCAGTGGTGGGGCGACTACGTCACCTGCGCCGAGTGGGAGGAGATCTGGCTCAACGAGGGCTTCGCCTCCTACACCGAGGCCCTGTGGGTGGAGCACACCTGGGGCGAGGACCAGCTGCAGTGGTACGTCTGGGAGGAGCAGCGCGAGAGCTACATGATGTGGAAGGAGTACGAGGGAGAGTTCGCCCTGTACGACCCCGACTACATGTGGGGTGGCACCGTCTACGACAAGGGCAGCTTCGTGGTGCACATGCTGCGCTTCGTGCTGGGGGACGACGCCTTCTTCGCGGGCCTGCAGCGCTACGCCGACGCCCACGCCCACGACGTGGCCACCACCGAGGACCTGCGCGCGGCCATGGAGGCCGAGCACGGCGCCAGCCTGGACTGGTTCTTCGACCAGTGGGTCTACCGGGCTGGCGAGCCCAGCTACCGGGTGGGCTTGACCAACACCCCGCTCGAGGACGGCTCCTGGCAGGTAGACGTTCATGTGGAGCAGACCGGGCACGACACCTGGTCCATGCCCGTGGAGTGGCTGCTGGTGCTCCAGGACGGCAGCACCCAGTACGATCTCCAGTGGGTGGAGGGTGACTACGCCGTGTCCTCGTCCTGCCGCGACCAACCCGCCACCACCCTCGACTTCAGCCCCTATGCCCACCTGCTCTACGGCGATCTGGATCTGGATCTCGACCGCTACGAGCCGGCCGCCATGGTCTGTGGCGATCCAGGCCCGGTGGACACCGGCGACAGCTCGACACCGAGTGACACCGGCCCTGACGACAGCGTGGGAGGCATCGAGCCTCCCGGCGGGTTGTGCGGGTGCACGGCTCCGGCTGCGTCCTGGGGCCTGCTGGCCCTGCTCACCTCCATCGGAGCGCTACCATGGCTGACAAGGCGACGCCGCTAGGCGCGGGCAGCGCGGACTGGAAGGCTGGCGTGCTGCTGCTGATCACCGCAGTGGCCCTGGCCTGGTTCTGGCACAGCCCGCTGCTGTACCCCCTGCGCATCCTGGTGGTGCTCTTCCACGAGCTGGGGCATGCCACTGTGGCGGTGATCACCGGGGGCGAGGTCCTCGAGATCGGCCTGGGCTCCAACGAGGGCGGCCACTGCATGACCCGCGGCGGCTGGAGCTTCCTCATCCTCAACGGCGGCTACCTGGGTTCTCTGGTCGCGGGCCTGGCCATCCTGGCCGTGTCCCGCAGTCGATCTGCTTCGCGGGGGCTGGTTGTCTCCCTGGGGCTGCTCGTGCTCGGGGTCACCCTTGCTCTGGTTCGACCTGTGGTCGGCTTCGGCATGGTCTACGGGATGCTCACTGGGCTGGCGTTGGTGGCACTGGGCACGAAGGCGCCCGCTGGGGTCAACTGGTGGTTTCTGCGGCTGGTCGGGGTGTTCTCGGTGCTCTACGCTCTGCTCGACGTCCGGGACGATGTGTTCAGGAACGCGGACTATGTAGGCGCCAGTGACGCCACCATGCTGGCCGAGCTCACCCATGTGCCGGCCTTCGTCTGGGGCGGTGGGTGGATCCTGGCCGGGGTCGCGCTGCTGGTGTTGCTGAGAAAGCGTCTGGTGTAGATGTGCCAGGCGCTTGCGCCCTCGAACGCCTTGGTTAGATTCGCGGGCCTCGCGGAAGTAGCTCAGTTGGTAGAGCACGAGCTTCCCAAGCTCGGGGTCGCGGGTTCGAGTCCCGTCTTCCGCTCCATGAACCCCCGGTGCCGTCAGGCAGCGGGGGTTCTTCCTTGGTGCTTGTGACACCTGTGGTGCTGCTCTGGGCTTTGGCTCTGGGTAGCTGCTTACTTCGCGCCTAGTGCGGAGGTGGCTGCCGAGGGGTGCTTGCTCGCGCTTGCGTTCGAGTCCCGTCTTCCGCTCCATGAACCCCCGGTGCCGTCAGGCAGCGGGGGT
>ERZ890953.302-NODE-302-length-29294-cov-9.653955_pt1 | contig 29294 bp, 40 predicted proteins | sample MGYA00521264_ERZ890953 | MGnify/ENA primary metagenome ERZ890953 (study PRJEB32303, sample SAMEA104408629) | aquatic metagenome | biome: Brackish water; feature: Chemocline; material: water | place: Baltic Sea | collected 2014-10-26T21:54:00 | depth 200 m ...
ACCGCTACCTAAACTAGAAAGGCCGTTAGTTATTCCATCAAGAAAACTTGCCATTATTTTCTTCCTATCCCGCCTAGCATACCACCTAGTTGAGCTACCTGAGTAGCAACACTTTGCCCAGGAAATGCTTGTGAGTTCATACCTTGTGCAGAACTCTGATAAGCAGTACTTGTGCCAAGACCAGCAAGGCTACCTAAGATGTTTGAGTAATTAATAGCTTGCTTACGCACAGCTTCTTGCTCTTGTTGAGCCAACCTAGCAGCATCTGCAAGCCCTGCTTGTGTATACCCTTCTTGAGACTTGCCTATTGCTTCTTGAAGCTGATACGGTGACGCAGCAGTCTGTGCAACACTTTGAGCATATGCAGGTAGTTGAGACAAAGCAGCAGTTTGCCGTGTGTCTGCACCTTGTAACGCTTGGAACATACTGCCACGAGTACTCTCTTCACGTTGCCTCTGTTGGAGTGCCTGTAGCTCCCCTAGAGCAGTAGAGCCTACTCCGTACTGCCCAGCTTGGATAGCTTGCGTCTGTGCTAATCCTTTGTCTCTCTCAGTCATTGCCCTGGCTTGATCTGATATAGTACCCATCTGTGCTTGGTATATAGGGTCCATCAGAGGGTCTTGTGTGGCAGTGGCTACTCTTTGCTGATACGCCTGTTGAATGCTCTGGGGAAGACCAAAACCACCTTCAGCTTGACTTGTACCCAGTTGAGTAGCTAAGTCTCCATACCCTGCAAGTGACTGCTGAGTAGCCGCTGATTGACCAGGAGTAAGAGCACCAGTGTACAATGATGGATCTTCTCTGAATACTGACTCTAAGTCAGGAAGGTAACTCTTTAAATATGGTTCTACTTCAGAGTATGGTTTAACCTCAGATGACCCTACAACCCTTTCAGAGCTAGGTAACTGTACTACTGTTGGTTTAGAACTGAACATGCTTCCCATTTTTATAGCCTTTTAAAGATTGTTGTATTCATCGGATTATACCCTAAAGGTTGCATCATACGTGACCACCCTTTTCTGCCTATCATTTGACTGTGCTTATACCCTAAAGTTTTATAGTGCTCTTCTACTTTAGGTAAAGCGTACTTAAAATTAAACTTACCACTTATAGCTTCAAAGTTAATTACATCTGCTTTAGGGTAAGATATAACACCTACAATAAAACATCCTACTATTTTATCATTTAGAACTGAGATCCATAAATCTGAGAAGTTATCCATAACTCTTCGGACTACATCATCAGTATCTATTAGTTCTCTACTGCCCTTAGAAACGGACTTGTCTATAAAGCCCCAGCACTGATCTAAGATGTCTACTCTTTTGTTTGAGTAGCGGTTAACTTTCTTATAGCTTAACCCATGCTCCGCTGGAATTATAAAAGTAAATTCCTTCTCCTGATCCAGGATTCCACGTAGTTCCATCTGCATATCTTATATCACCTTGTGCTGGTTTAGAAGGTGCTGCGTAGACCACATCTAAATGACCATCTTGTATTGAATCTAAAACACCTTTAATAGCGAATAAGTTATTCGTTACAATGATAGGTAAATCTTCAGGGTTTGAAGTTGCTGACTCAGGAGCAAAGCGTAGGAACTCTTTTGCCATTACCTGTCAGACACCACTTCAGACTCTACTGAGAACCCTGACATATTAAACTGGTTGCCAGTAGTGTTCTCAACTTTAATTGCTATGTATCTTCCACGTACTCTACAGTCTACTTCACTGTCTGTACCAATTGTAAACGCAACTGGAGTAGAATAAGAAACACCTGCGTTAGCTGTTAGCTCTGCACCTATACTTATGTTAACTGTACCAGTGCCTTCAAATCGTGGGAACACTTTTGTAATACTCTTAACACCACTAGGATTACCTGCGTGTAAGCCTACTCTTTCTAAGTAGGAGTTAATACCTACACCATTAAACGTAATACCACTATCTGCAAGATAAAACTTAGTATCATTTGTACCACACATCAGCAGAGAGTCGGTAGTAGGGTTATAAGGCTGTTGCGCCCATTTAAGAGTGTCAGAAGCCCATGTTGTACTTGATGCAACCCATGTGTTAGCAAGAGCAGGGTTAACAACCCCTTTAGCAATATAGTTTACATTTGGAAGATCACGTTTAGACCACGTGTTATCACGGTAGTTCCATATTAAAGTTTCATCAGGGAACCCGTTAAGTGCATTCGTTTTAGGATAGCATATCCATACTTCGTTCTTAACTTTATTATGTACCAGGAAAGTCTTAGAAGCAGAAGTAGAGTCAATCTGTGAGAACAAGTAAGTACGCACTTGATCATCAATAACACTTGTCATTGTTGTACCATTGTGCTTAACCACATCGTTAGTAGAGATAAGCACGTGCTCATTGTTACCAATTTGTACTACTGAGTCCCTGGAGAATAAACCTACATCTTTAAATCTTTCTCGCAGAGCAAACGTAAATGTACCCCCTGTGTACGTTAAGGAATAGATACTGTCTTCCTTGTACACCATAAGGTCATTGCCAAGGGGGATAGCATTTAGTAGATGTCCCTTAGTACCACCAACTGTGATTTGGTTAGACTCAGAGGCTGTGCTTGCAGTTGTCCACGTTGTGCTACCATTGTTAGAAGCACCTTCTGGTATAGCATCACTCCATCGTATTGAGTAAGGCAGTACAGTACCATCATCTGTAAGGTTAAGAGCTATTAAGTGGTTCTTAAAGGGTACAATGACTTGACATCGTAGTGTGGAAGGCCACTCAGCTAAGTCAGTGAACACAGAACCACCTTGTAGGAAGCTCTGAGGTACATCTATACCATTGTTAACAACAAGAACACCACCAAGAGCATCTCCTTGCCAGTTTTTACCTGTATCGGCAATAGTTGTGTATGCGCCACTTGCACGTGTAACCGCTGCGTGAGTAGTTCCTGTAATTTTGTATAAAGCAGTTACGCCTCCGTATATCCATAAATCAGTGGAAGACTGTCTCCAACTAGTAGTCCAATATGGGGTAACTGGAGGTGTACCCAAGGAAGCAGAGTGCCCCTCAATACTACCAGCTTGCTTATCGTTAAATCGTACATTCTGGATAGATGAAAACATATTAGCTGGCATATCATAGGGAGATAAGTCAGCATTAAATGTAAACCCTGCTTGTGTACCGCTTACGTCATATATTTCTTTAACCACTGCCAGTTTCCGTATCTATTGTCCATACTGTACTATCGAACTCTTGCAAGCTAATAATAAGACCTGATTCAGTATAGATGTTACCACCTGACTCTTGTATCACATCAAAGTTATCGACAACCCAATTAGTATCTGCCATTATGTACCTTGCATAGTTAGAACAGTACCGCTGTATTCAGAACGGTCTTCTAAGAGCGTAACATCTTGTAGTACTTTAGCGTATATACCGCCAAATCGTTTTGATTGCTCTGTGTCGTTTAAGAATAAAGATCCCTCAAAGCAACTCCCAAATAAATATAAATCAGGGTAGTGCTCCAGGATAGTGTTAGTAGTGTTAGAGTCAGACAGAGCAATTAGCTTTTGGTAGTAGTTAATACCTATAGTATACGTACCGTCTGGTGTGGGTAATAACTTAATACTGTCTCCCACACTTGTATATGCTTTAGGCGTACCAGAACCTATCCCACCGTACTCCCTGCTACCAGATTCAATAGACATGTAGGATAAGGCATGGCTTGTGCTAGATCCATCATATGTGATATTTTTTAACTGGATTATATCGCTAGGTAAGTTGTAGTAGGCAGTTCCAGAAGTTGTTGAAGTCTCAGCGCGTACAACACTAGATCTAAGAAGCAAGTCTCTGTTAAGTTTACCTTCAGTTAAACTAATAAAATCAGGTATGATGCTTGTTAAATCACTTCTGTTTAAGTAATTAGCAACACTTGCTTTTAGTTCTGTGTATGTAGCTAGAGCCATTAAATAACACTTTCATGTGTTCTGAGGAAGCGATACTCAGGATCATTGAGAAGTTGTTTTACTTTAGGCATATGAGCTTTGTTCATAATGTCAATGCCAAGTTCACGCTTCCATTTCTCAACAATAATTAAAGGTATGCTTGCAACTTTACGCATACTTTTGTCTTTAGTTTCTACCCCACCGTATATGGAGTCCCCGTTAAATTCTTGTTTATTAAGTTTTAAAAGAGGCTCAACATCTTGAGTGTTGTGAAGGATTACTTTTTCTTCTGTGGCATCATAATTAAATTGAGTTTTAATTGGATCGTTATTCATATTAACCTCGTAAAATAAGGGGCAGGGGAATTACCCCCCACCCATTACTGTTAGCTTAAGTTAAGTCGTATATTGCACCAAGAGCTTTCTCGTTTTTAACAACAAGGGTAAACTCAGTAATAATAGCACGCTGTTCGCCATCAGAAGTACTTGCTACTTCTTTCTGTGCAAACGGACGTAGGTAAGCTATACCATAATACTCAGGATCAAGAATCCATACATCACGAGCACGTTGGAAGCGGTTAGGTACAACAGCTAATTCGCCGAAGTCACTAACATAGATATCCATACCACCGATAATACGTTGGTCAGTAGCATCTATATAGTTAGAAACTCCACTAGCTCCACCTACACCGACAAATGTAGAGAAGATTTGCTTCTTAGCAGGAGCCATCATAAGATACTTACAATCTGCACCGTTATTATAAGCTGCTAGAATCGTAGCTTTAAGAAGTGTTTCAGTGAAGGTACGTTGTGTACCATCTGTACGAGTAGCACCGTTACCAGCACCTGAACCAACTTCGCTTACGTTAGTAGCAACATAGTTAGGCAATCCACCTAATTTACGTACCGTAGAATCAGCGGCCATTGGAGTTTTAGCTTGGTTATTGAGAAGACTTGTCTCCATATCCCGCTTCAACTCTTTAGAACGCTTCGTCATTTGGTAAGCTAGTTCTTGTTTACGTCCTGCTTTAGAAACAGCGTCAAGAGTTCCAGAAACCAATGTGGTTTTAAGAGAAATCTGACATATGTTGCCAAGACGGGTAGTAGCGGCTGGTTCTGCTGCCACAAGAGTTGAACCCTCTTCATTGTAGTTCGTGGAAACAGCTGCAGCAAGAGCATCGGTTTGCCACTCATGGTTTACTGCAATCGCATCTTCGCGACTACCCATAGACATGAACGGAGTTTCAGTAGGAGAGATATCATAGATAACATTTTCTAAGTCTTCGCGTAAGCCTATCGAAGAGTAAGATACATACACACCTGTTGGTTGTGCCATAGTTCAGTTCCTTTAAGTTAAATTAAATCCATAAACGCATTTACAGCATCTCTGGTATTACCACTTTTACGCAACTGTTCACGTTTTGCTTTCATCTCACGAGTACTCCTTTGCCCTTTAGTAACAGGAATACCAGCTTTCATAACTCTGCTGGTACCTTTTTTAGCTACTTTAGTAGTCTTAGATGAGCTTGCTTTATCTTGTAAGTATGCCTTGTGTAATACAAGTACAACCTTATGATCCGCAATCGCATTTATATCCTGCTCTGTAAATCCCATACCTAAAGCAAATTCTCTCAAATCACTTTTAAGGGTAGAACTTGGATCAGCATATTCAGGTAGGACTTGAATTAACTTCTTGCCCTCTTCTTGCAAAGTTTGCTGAATATTCTGCTGGACTTCTTGTTGGGTTCTATTGTACGCATTCTGTCGTTCTTGTTGAGTACGTGCTACTTTTTCCTTGGCATCTTGAAAATCCATACGTTTATCAATGTATTCGGTAGGATCGTCTTCTTTTAATGATACCCAGTCAATTTCTTCAAACTTTTTAAGTTCTAGATTTTGAAAGTTTTCCGCATTGGCAAGTACTTGAGAATACTGCTCACGTTCTTGTTGAACAGCTTGTACATTAGCTTCGTAAGCTTTCCGCATTTCTGCAACAGATTGCGACTTTCTGGTATAATCAGACTGCCGCTGATACCCGTTTCTAAGTTCATCAAGAGTAACCTCATATTCTTCGCCATCTACCTTTACGGTATAGCTTTTTGGGGTTTCTTCATAATCTTCTTCTTCAGATACCTCTACTTCTTCAACCTCTTCGTAATCTTCCTCTTCTATTTCTTCTTCTTCTTCTAGAGTAGACTCTTCTTCTTGAGGTTCTTCGATAGATGCTTGTTCTGGATTAGTGTCATCACTTCCGAACATGACATCAAACATATTGGGGGTAGTTTCAGAGACTTCCTGCGCTGCAGGATTGGTCACTTGATCGTCCATTTTTTATAGCTCCTAAGAATTTTCTATTTTGTTATTGTCAATACACGCTTCTAAATCGTCAATAATAGATTGCAGAGCTTGCACTTTGTACCAGTTGTGTTCTCTATCTTCAGATGTATCAGAGTGTTTCCATTGTTCTATCAAGGATAGTTCAATATTTGCTACTACTTCTTTAAAAACTTCATTGTTTAGTATAACAGAAGCTTGAGCAGATTGTTCTTTTACACTTATCTCTGACTCTGCCATAGCTAAGTACACCTTATGTTTTAATAATGAAGTTAATAGGTATTAAAGGTGTTACAGCAGTACCAGCAGCGGCTACAGCCGTCTGAGAGGTTCCTAGCGAGTTACTACCACCAACACCAATCGGTAGAAACGATCTAAAGTCAGGTACTTTAAAATTTGAGCCAGATGTTCCAAACACTGTTCCTATTACTGCATACAGTGCAGAATATGTAGATGTGCTGTAATTATCCCCATCACAGAGAAGCCAATCGTTAACACCTGAAATAGTCTGTGTTCCTGGAATAGAGTTAGAGCCATACATCATAATAGCTCCCACTTCAAAACCTAGCTTATTCATTTGTGTGGAAGATTGTGTTACAGCAGTTGTGGCTAAGTTTGGGAATTGTGTTTTAAGTACACTTTTAACCAAACGTAAGTGATCGTCACCTTCTGAAATATTATCACTTGCTGCTGGATAACTGGTATTTAATTGTGAAATGTAACTTGCAGATTCGACTGTCATTTTATATCCTTAACATAGTCGTTAATTAATTATATCAAAGTTAAGCGGTAAAGTCAACCTATATTTGACCATTTTTTTCTATTAGTAGTCTATATTTGACCATTTTCTTCTATTAGTAGTATAAACGTATTTTCACGTGTCTGCCAAATTTGAGTATAGTTCTTGTGAGAGTAAAACTCACCGACTTTACTTTTTAGCCTGAAAACATATCGTTGATCTAAAAGTATGCATTGCTCAGAAGCTATAGCTGCGTTTATTACTGCTCTTATTTCTTGTTCAGTACTTATACCTTTAAGTTTAGTAAGATACTCTATATTATTACATATAAACTTAGCGGCTACAGGATCACCACTTACGTTCTGTGCAAGTACACTTGTACCGCATAGTATTAAGAGTACAGGTAGTACTTTAATTAATTGGAGGATGTTTGCCATTGTGCATCTTTTCCAGTTTTCCTATTCTTTCGTGATTGTTGCCAGCTAAGACCAACATGCGCTCTAATTCACGATGTCCTCTTTCTAATTTATCAGGTGCCATTATTGAGCTAAGTACAGCAGTCTTTTGAGAGTTAAGGTCAATCATGTTCTCACACTTATCACTACGTCTGTCTAACTCTCTCAGTCTTGATTCGTAGTCTGCTTTTATATCATGCAACTGTTCTATCACAGAAGATAACTTTTGTCTTACAATTGTAAATGTAGTTACAACACTAATTATCATACCGCCTAATGTAATCATTAAGCGTAAATCTATACCTTCCATGATATCCTACCTAAGTTTTACAATTAAAATGGTACTAACCAATACAACCAGATCCTTGGCAGCGGTTGATCCAAACGGTATAAGCCATCCCTAAACCTAAGGCAATTACGAAAATAACTTTAAGAACTTCGATAGCATAGTGGTATAGTTTCTTTTTTCTTTCCCCAGCATTAATATTCTTCTGCTTCGTAAACTTTTTTTGTTTCTCCTGTTTAACTTTTTGTTCAGCTATTTTCTCCTTACGTAACTCTAAGATCTCTTCCCAAGTACCTATACCATATTTGTTATTTATAGTCCTGGCTAAGTTTTCAATAGCTCTGTCTAATGATTTCTGTTCAAGTACTTCAGCAGCTACTGCACCTATAGAAGTTTCATCTTCTTCATCTTCATGTGTAGTCTTTGACAAAGACGATCTTAACTTGCTGGAAGGTAGTTTCTTTTTATTAGCTAGTTCTTTTGTATGTGCATCTTTGTGTTTAAAGAGAGTGTCGAGAGATCCGTAGATGCTAGAGACATCTTCTGTGGTTTCTAGTAGTGTTTTACATGTGCTAATAGCTGCCTTTACCAAACTGGCAGCAAGCATTGTCTCCGCTACTACCATTCTTATTCAGGAGTTTCTTCAGCAGTCTCAGCCTCAGCAGCAGCAATAGCCGCAGCTTTGTCTGAAGCAATCTTAGCTGGACTTGGGTATTTAGTTTTTACAGCTTGTCGTAGAACCTCCACAGCGTCAGCAGCGGCTGTCCTGTCTTCTACTGTCTTCTCCCACAGAGCCACAGTGATCTCATCAATGCTGGGGTAAGCCTGTTGTCGGTACTGCTTATAGTTATCGGCGTAATTTTCATCGTACCCTTCAGCGTCTTCGTCTGCGCCTTGTGGGTCAGCAGGAGCCTCTAACTCAGCACCGTAGTTAGTGATACGCTGCCAGCCTTCGCCTTCAACGTGCTCAACAGACGGCGTGTTTAATCTCCTTGGCCCTTCGCCAGACCGTGTTTCAGCTACCTCCCGTATCCAGTACTCTGCGCCTTCCTCATCGTGTAGCTGCTCGTCTACTTTAGCATTTGTCGTTGTACCACCGTCAGGACGTACAATAGACTTTAAGCTGTGTAGTGTTTTTCCAATTTGCTGGTGACCTGTGTTCTCAATTACGTATACCATTTTGTTCTCCTATCGTCCTGCTATAATTCTACCGTCAACGTCAATTATTGGTGTGCCTATTGCCATGTAAATGTAAGTAGTCCCGCTATTATTATACGATGTACCAGAACCTCTAGCCTTTACACCTCCAGTAACAAAGTCATTTGGTGTTGTGTCATCAGCATCTACATTTGTTTCATTAGCCAATAGATATTTTTCTATGGGATTACCATTTCCATTACGTTTATTATCAGTAAGATACCAACTTCTTGTTGCTAGATTGGTAGCTTTAATTAGTGTCCAAACTGGCTGAATCGGTACACCAAGACTGTTTAAAGTTGGAGTGAAAGTACCGTTAGCATTTCCATTACCAACATAGCTTCCCATTGAAATAAATTGAGATGGGGCAAAACAATAGGCTACATATGTTCCTCCTGAAGCATTAACTGCTCCATCTGAACCTATTGAAAAAACTGAACTTGTTGGACTGGTGTTATTCCAGACGGTACTTGTTGTTTGAGTTTCGTTTGTGTCATTAAGAACTAAATGCTTTGTACCTCCTACTGAACTATGATAAACGTCCCACTGAAAAGCAGCATTCAAACGCTTAACTATCATCATTTCAGGTGCTACCCCAAGCCCATGTCCAACCGTAGCATTACTACCAGTTCCAGTGTAGGTTGATATACTCATTCCTAAAGTAGTATCAACTAAGGTTGATGTAGTATTAATAGATCCTGCTTCATTAGATGCTCCACTACCAGTAGCCTCCATCATCCAATTCCAGAGAACATAGCTCTCATTAGCTGTGTTGACTTGAACGTCATTACCAACTTGAACTCCAGCTTCAAGAAACCTTTGAACTGTTTCAACATTTGTTACTTGAGCATCAATAACATTTGAATGCATATCATTAGTCGCACCACGTACACGATCAAACAGCATGTGGTTATCTGCTGCGTCACGGTTCTTAATCCAACTGAAGGCAGATATGAATTGATCTGTTCCTGCTAGGTTGTCTTGAGTAATAGCAAGATGACCTGCTGGTGCAGAATAAGACCAATCAGCAGAAGCAAATCTTGTTACCCATGTAACTGTTTGTGAGTTAACCCAATCAGCAAAAGCTGGATAATAAGGATCATTAGACGGTAAATTTACAGTGCCAAGTAAAGAATTATTTTTATAGAATTTTACTGTTTTAGTATCCATATCTAAAGCTATACCCATCACATCATTAACTGCGTATGTGCCAATAGCTGAAGCAGCGGCTACATTATTTGTATAAGTTTTGCCATCACTGGAGTAAAGACCTACATCATCAGGTAAATAACCTAATTGTTGAGTGGTAGAAGTTGCTTTTCCTGTTGTAATACCAATCATTGCATAATTACCAACAGTCCAAACACCCTCCCAGTACCATTTACCTGAAGAGAGTGCCATTTCTGTCCATATTGGACCATATTGACTAGAGCCTGTTACGACTGTTCTGTTACCGTTAGATAAAGTACCTACACATACTGAATTTCTATTAGGACTTAATACTGTAACATTTGTAGTCGGTGAGTCTGTTGTCTGAGTTACTGTGTTGTTATTAACAAAGTCGTTTGTATTTCCAGATTCATCATCACCTAGATTTCCACTATCTGCATAATCTAAAAAGAACCCTGCGCTACCAAACGTAAGCCCAGATATATCTTTAGGCACCCATCTATTAGTAGAAGTATCTACTTCGCCAAAGCTACTGGGTGCCAGTTGAGTGCCATCAATGTAAGCTGTTTGTGCAAAATATCCATGCCAATAGTTATTATCGCCATCATCGTATTGCCCAATTGCATGGTTAACTGCATCTATACCCCATGCCATACTGTTATTTTGAGATGGGTAATTAGTAGTAGAAAATATTGTCTCCTGTACACCATTTATGTACACCTTTAATCTATTTGCTGCTGTGCCTTGAGTTGTATCAAAAGCTAGGACTAAATGATACCATTGCGAAGCATCTTTAAAAACTCTCGTAAGTATTAAGTCGTTCCAAAAAGATATAATAAGTTGATCAGCATCGTTAAGACGAATCTTAAACCACCCTGATTCATTCCCTGCATTTCCTGATGCAAAAAATGTTCTGTCTCCAGTTACATCAGAAACCTTGAACCAAGTAGATAGCGTGAATACCTGCCTATTTCCAGCTTCATCAAATGTTCTATTGAGATACCCAGTTGCCCCAAGCAAAGCACTATTAGCCACAGTAAAAGTATTATCAAAAGGCTGGAATGCACCTACTCGTTGACCAGCACCATTGCCCTCGTAGAGTGTGGTTTGGAAGTACTTGTTAGTGTCAGAGGCTGTGCGGGTTGTAACTGCTGCTATGTTATTAGTATTTATAGCTAGGAATCCAGTAGGAGGAGCATAGTAAAAATTCCCTTCTCCGTTTCCGTCAGCGTTATTTTGAGCAGTCACGGCTCCGTTAAATGTTGGATTGGTCCCCATGTTAACGTCATCACTATCCGCAGCTAGATACATACCAAACCACGGATACCAAGTTTTATCAGTAGCAGTGAGGGTTGACGAAGGATTAGCCCCCGTTGCTGGGTTACCAGAGTTATACCAAGTGTTATTTATACCGTACCAAAGTTTTTGGGTTGCAGCATCAAAAGCTAATTGAACTATACTACCTACGGATATTGTCATGGAGCCAACAACATTAGTATTTTGAGCACTAGAGTTTGATACTAAATCTGTGTCTGCTCCCCCTCTAAAGAATATTGAGCCGCCTTGATAAGGCGAATAGCCAGCCGATGGTACCGTTGCGTCTGGGTTTCTAGGTAAGTCAGAAGGACTTACTCCATAAATATGATAGCCATTTGTAGTATATAGGGTTCTGACTCTTGATTCCCAATACCACTTGCCACCTGAGTCGCATGGAAGAGTAGTCATTGTGCCACTATAAAAACCCGCAGCAGTACCAGTTAATCTAGTGTTACCTATAGATAGTATATTTCCACCAGACACTAGTGATAATGGATTTAATAGTGCTGCTGAATTTGTCGGAGTATGAGTAGTCGTCACGACTGTATTATTATTAGTCCAGTTATTCCCGTTGCCACTGGCATCTGTCTCAGCATTAGTGGTATTGTCTAGATAAAAACCATTATTGCCAAACGTCAGGGCTTTGATGTCGTCAGATGACTTAGGAGTCCAGTAGAGTCCAGTTGTGTCAAATTCTCCGAAGTCTGTTGCGGTATACAACTGTCCATCAGTAAAGACGGTTTCGGCTAAATACCCCTCAAGATAGTTTGTAGGGCTGCCGCCACCAGAGTACCGACCTATAGCTTGAAGTGTATTATTATTAATGGCGTAGTCGATGTTGGATGGCTGTGTCCCTGTTAGGGTCTGAGCCACCCCATTAACTTCAATGGACAGAGTAGTATTAGCTGCATCAAACCCAACGACAATATGATACCAACCTATATCTCTGAATATAGCATTAGTAATTCTGTTAAAGGAACTATCTGATTGGCAACCAAGTTTGTCATTTGTATCTATCACGATCATCGTTCCACCATTAACCGATGAAACGTAACCGTGTAATAATGTGCGAGAGAGCGTGACCTCAGGTTCAGCTTTATAGAACCACGTTGAGAACGTCCATTTCTTACGGTTTCCAGCAGCAGCAGGTGTAATACCTAAATACTCACTATTGGCTTTATTAAACAAAGCTGAGTTTCCAACTGAAACCAGCGAAACACCACCAGAGTCACCAGACATTAAGTTTCTAAAATTAGGCAAATGCTGCTCCCACAAGTTTACCGTTCCAGATCGTCCCGCCGTCTACCGTCCAGAAGACTAGCCAATCAACTCCACTGGCCGTTAAGGTGGGAGCCGTTGCAGCAGTCCAATCAACACTGCTAGGCCAGTTTACGGTCTGACTGCCGCCATTGGTAAGACCTAAGGTAAAGCCACAGAGTTCATCACTAGCAGTAGGGTTACTAAACACGAAGGTGTTAGCACTTGCTGAGACAGTTGCCGTTACAGAGTTACCGTTGTTAAGATCAACTGTCCTGGTGCCTCCGGCAGATCCTAACGCTTGGGTAACTTCGCCGTAGTCTTTAAGGTTAATTGCACTGACTATCTGATCTGCACCTGTAACCGCACCATTTAAAGTTTGAGCAGGAACTGCGTTAGTATTAACAACAGCCATTGTACCAAGACCAATAGAGGTTCTCAGTGTAGCTCCACTCTCAGCTACAGGATCTCCACTACCGTCACCGACAATCATTTCTCCATTGGATAGTACTGCCATAGCAGTAACTGCCCCTGTACCAGATCCTAAGAGTACACCACCGTCTGTAAAGCTAGAAGCACCTGTACCACCATCAGCCACAGCTAAATCAGTAATACCTGTGATTGCTCCACCACTGATATTAACAGCATCTGAGTCTTGTGTGGCAATTGTACCCACACCTATACTTGTTCTCAGTGTAGCTCCGCTTTCTGCAACTGGATCAGTAGTACCATCTCCTACGATCATTGCTCCGTTTGCCAGAACACCCATTGCAGTTATAGCACCTGTACCAGATCCTAAGAGTACTCCACCGTCAGTAAGGGTTGTGGCCCCTGTACCCCCTTTTGACACAGGTACAGTATCGAGTCCAATTGTTACTGTTCCAGTAGGGCTATCTCGTGTTATAGGACTAGTAGCTACTACACTTGATACACCTGACAAAGCAGAAGCAAGTGTGCTTTTACGCACCTTGTTCGTGGTACCAGAGCTTACATCAACAATAGCAAGAACATCATCATCCGCAAGATTGACTTCAGTTAGCTCAGTTAACTCTGTTATCTTTTTATTAGTTGCCATTCCATTTTAGCCTTCTAACCAAGTTACATTTACTGTTGCTGTTCCTGATGCAGTGATAGCAGCTACTGTATACCCTGTGGGTATTATAACTGTTATAGGCTCCCCCACGTTAACAGCTATACCAGCAGCTACAGTTGCAGTAGGTGTTGCGCTGTCTAACTTAACATAAGCTAGTCCTGAAGAGGATATACGCACATAGTTAATACCTACTGGAGTAACTACTGTTCTGGTAGCACCAGATGAAGTAGTAGCTGCGAGGTTAACGCTAGAGTGTATTGTCATAAAGTTATTTTGTCTTGCCATTTTTCTACGCCTTTACATTTTGTCCAGAAGACATTTCAAACCCTAGCTCCATGCCTTTAAGTTTAATTTCTTCTTTTTTGATTTCAATATTATTTTCTAATTCTATCCGCTCTAGTTCTAGTTTACCTGCTTTAATTTGTAACTCACTTGTTTTAACTTGCGCTTCCATTCTGGAAGTTTCAGCTTCCATCATAAGTGCTTGAGCTTGTGCTTGTGCAAGTTGGTCTTGAGCAGTTGGAGGTGGAGGTTGAACTGGTTGCGGTGGTGAGATGAATTGATCAGTATTCTTGATACCCATCTCTTTACCTAGCTCTTTAACTAGATTGTAGATGTTCTCAGGAGAAACCATGTTCTCAGTTTGAGTAGCTACTTTTTCAATTAAACCAGAAAAACTAGAAAGATTAGAAAGCCTAACATCTTCATCTCCATACCCTAGGCCTACTTCAACACTTACATCAAGATCCTCTTTCCAACTTGAAGGATCTACTTCGTAGTAAGCATTGTTCAGGCGCATTATTTTCTTGCTGTCTTCGTACCTCTGAACTAGGTTGTATATGCTCTTAAACATATTCTTCACACCCGTATCAGCAAATACTCTAGCTATGAGTTCTACTCTTCCTTGAGCATTACTCAGAGCACCCTGTACTGCACCCTGAGTTACGTGTGACTTAAGCAAGTCTGCAGGTAGTCCTTGTGTAGCTCCATTGACACCTGTACGTCCTGCTTTAAGCTTATCCCAGTAGTCTAGCATTTCAAAGCTATAGTTCTGCAAGGCAGGTGTTTGTATAGGCTGTAGAGCGTTAGGTGATCGTGTACGTACAATACCACCTGGACGGTTGGTTAATAGATCATCTATGTTCACCTGACCTTCAACAACTTGGAATCTTCCGTTGTTAGCAAGGTACATGTTGTCTAAGAGGTTACGTGTAAGTGTACTACGTACCAATTGGATGTCTTCCACTGTCTCTGCAACAGATAGACCATAGAACTTATGTGGGATAGGAATAGGACATATAGAGCTAAAGGGAATAGTATCTACTGGCTCCATCTCTAGCATATCGTTACCAGAGTGTATTACCTTGTAGAGTACACCTATACCTGATTCATCTAGGTCTAGCTTGGTGTATGACTCAAATATCTCTACGGTATCTTCAGACTTTGTGGTGGAGCGTGTATCAATTATATTTGTGCTGTCGTAAGCATGTCTAGCCATATACTCCTGACTAGTTGTAATACCGTCCACACTTGACCCTGAACTGGCTAAGTCGTCAACTATGTCTTCATCAAACCCCATAGCGATAAGTTCACTACGTGTCTTGTGAGAGCGATGACAAACAAACCTGAAGTCTTCCAGGCTCTTAGCACCACGATTGATCAGGAACTCTTCTGGTGGTATATTGTCTATCGTTACTTTACCAGAGAGTTTAGTACGGCTAAAAGTAACATCATGGCTGATCTCTTCCATCTCTATGACTTGACCTGTGGCCGGATCAGGAACTTCTATAATCTTAATATCTTCAGTGTGCTCTATTATTTCTAGTTCTTCATCTTCTTGGATAAGATTAAATTCTTGTTCCGTTAGCTTCTCATAGGATTCAGTAGTTGTTTTTGTGATGTCTTCCCAGTAGTGCTTTACTATGCCAACCTTTTGTACAAGTGCATCAAAGAAGAAGTTGTACAAGATGTCAAAACCGTTGTTCTGCTTGTAGAACACGTGGTTCACGTAGTTCGTGGCTTGCTCAGCTATGTCAGCATCTTCTGGTCCTTCAGGGGCGAAACGTACAACATCCTTACCACTTGTGAAGATACGCATCAAGCTAGGCATCATCCACATCACAGTGTCTTGAACATCTGTTACAACAACTTGAGAACGCCCATCTTCTTCGTTACCGAATGGCTCTCCATAGAAGTACTCCATAGCTCTTTCACGTTGAGTACTAACCTCAGAATCTATATAAGAAGAGCTATCATCTACTTCCCTGCTGAGAAGTGATACCACTTCATCATCGGTCATCTTATTCTTCTTCATAAGCTAACCCTTTTTCTTAGGTTTTTTCTTCTTCATCTTCATTTTATCTTTGCTGTACTTAGCCATACCTTCTTTGGTATATGCGTAACTCTTCTTACCTAGTTTTGGCATTATACTACACCTCTGTTATTGTATTCGATTTTAGCATCAAAGTTATACTTTTTATACGTTGTACTTCCTGTAGCCTTCTCACCAAAGCGTTCCACAGATAGTGTTGCATATCGCATAGCACTTATAAGGTCATCTTTAATTGCAACCACTTTCCCAACTTTTCTATGATACATCCTAAGCTCTTCAAGAGTTTCATGGCAGGACTTAAAAATCTGAAGACGGCCTGTTTCAAAGCGTTGTAGCATATCGCTAAGCCCCGCTTCAACTGAGTTATTACCATTTAGTTTACCCTCTGCTGGTGGATTGGAAAAGTGATCTGCCAGCATATAGATGCCCAGATCCCTGTACTGCTGTGCTAGTTGTATTCCAGATCCTTTATCGTGCTGTAGACCATCATGAGGGAAACATACAGGTATCCCTCTTGTTCTTGCGTTGATCACTGCAGCGTGTGTTATAGGTGTTTCCTTGCTCCGTCTGTACTCATCGTAGACATATATAATATCATTATCTGGGTCAAAGGCTACCCAACTTACTGCCGTGGGGTGATCATACCCAAAATCAATAGCCGCCAAGATAAGGAAATGCTTTGGTATGTCAAAGTCATCACACGTGATATCTTCTTCTGAGACAGGAAAGATCAGACCAGAACCAAATACTGGAATCCCTTTTGATCTCATCTCCCTTTCAGCAGGGCTATATACAGCTAGTAACTGCTCCTTGGTTGTAGGATCTAAGTGATCCACATCGTCCCACGTGGCCGTTATCAATTCTTGTCCTGGCTTAAGATCATTTAGAAATGAACTTACAACCTGTGTCATGCCTTTCTCTGGAGTAAACGTCATGTAGACAATACCCCCTGTGTCTGCTGTACGTGTGATACACTGGCTAAAGATCTCCTGTTTAGGTTCCTCATCTAGCCAGACAACATCTACAGCTTCTCCCATGAACTTCTCAAACCCTTGCTCATAGGCTTTAAAACTTATACTAGAGTTAGTCCCTGTCTTGTGCTTAACCAGAGCCGAACTGAAAGCATTAGGCACTCCTGGCTTACGCACAGTGGAGACAATAAACTCCTTGGGTAGTGCCCCCTGTCCTAGCTTGGTAGGATCTTGTGGGTTCCCAAAGAGTTCCTTTTGTATAATATCTCTAGTAGTGTCGTTACTCTCACCTGCCGCCCACACTCTAACTGGACGATCAAATTTCCTTCCCTCCCACCATGCAGGATATAGTCCCGTCATATGGTAGCTTGTCTCTGCAGCACCACAGAATGTTTTCCCCACCCTGTTAGCTGCCATCAGAATACGTTGAGCACTTTCCTGACCACCTGAGTGAAACTTCTTCTGGTAGTCATATGGCTTATACTGGTTAATCCTGTTCTCTATGACACGCCGTTGGCGTTCCTTTAGAAGATCTAGAACTTCACCTCTGATTAACAACTATTTTGCTTTCTTTGGAAATGCTAACACATTGTCTTTCATCAGCTTCTCTATTTGTGCATCTATCTCTTCATCTGTTAACTGCACAACATCTTTAATAGTAGTCTCTTGCTTCTGTGTGGCATCGTAACCCGCTCTGCTAAGTATATCCCTGGCAGCATTCAGCTTAACAGTGTCGGACTCAGAGTTTAACAATTGCTCTAGAACACCTAGAGCCTTCGTTGCACTCTCGCCTACACGTTCTTTTATTCTGTTTTCAATGTGGGTCCAAAGGTAGCGTTGTGTTCGATTGGCACGATGCTTGAATACACCATTGTCCTTGCCTGTATACCCTGCTCCCTTGTAAGCATTGTAGGCATCCATCTTATCATCAACAAGCAGTTGTATAAACTTGTGCTCACGTTTGGTAAGCTTCTTATCTATCTCTTTAGGTTTGGTGTAGTCTTCAAAGCGCATAGGCTCCTCCTGATACTTTAAGTATACCATAGTGTGACAAATATGTCAATAGTGTTTTAAAAATACTCCCCGAAAATGAACGAAGAGAACTATTAAGATACTAGCGCCAGCGGGGGGTTTTTCATATGTGACATTAATGACACACATTGTACCATTATTGCCACATTAGAGCCATAAGTGTGACAATTATGCAACACTTACGTGTGTTCAAGTGTGACAATTATGGTACACATTGTATTAAGTGGTTGATTTCAATAGTGTTTCACATTGTGCCATTGTGTATTAAAAATCTACGTGAATGCGTGTGCGTGTTCAACAGATATTCAATTGACTGTTTTAAATGCATACACGTGTATATATTGAACACATTGCAGCACATTGGAACAACATTGCTACAATAGTTTTAAGCTTCTTAGAGTGCACATTGTGCTATTAGGTAGCCTACCCTAGCCTAGAACATGCTAAATGCCCTGCACGGCTCTTAAAACAGCGTACAAAGCAAATGGAAGACAAAGAAGAACCCAAGCTTTTACGCCTGGGCTCTATTGTAATTACTTATTAAGTAATAATGATAACGCTTCTAATTCATCAGCGAATAAAGTTATATCGAACTTATGTCCCTTTTTATCAATTATTCTAATTTGTTTAATATAACCAAGCGAACTATTAGTTTCACTTACTGGGCGCTCTTTTACTTTGATTGATGTAACGTGATGGATATCTATTGATGTTGCCATAGTCTTAATTCCTTTATTGTATGTTGTATTAAAGTATTAGACGCATCCTATTTTATTTTCTTACACATTGTCAATATAAAAAATAATAAAAAATAACCAGTGTACTTTTTAATACACTGGCTTCTTTTGTATTACTGCATTTTATCGAAAGCAACGTGATCAAAAGTGTCGTTGTCTAATAGTCTGACGTACTCGTTAAATACAGTTAAAAATTTATTGAGTTTTACATCACTTAAAAGATTTAATTCAATAAGACTGCTATCACCTGATAGATCAATCTGTTTGCGTATGTTCGCCAACCTTGTTGCATTCATAATTAATTAGACGGGCTCCAATTTATTTTCTTACATATTAAATTAAAGAAATAATAAATATCAATATTTCTATCATAATGCACCTGCAAAAGTCTTTGATGTATGCCGGCATACTTTGCGCTCAAAGTACAAAGTGAACCACAAAAAACTAAAACGGTTGAATGTACGGTACACAATACGCCCTTTCTTTTCATGGTATTCGCTTAGGTCCCATTGTACCCACTTGTTCCTTGTGCGGTGGAATCTTACTAAACCGCCTTTGTTCAACACCTTGAAACGTAAACCTTTGCTTCCGTCTTTTAATTTTGTAAATGTCATAGTCTTAACCTTCCTCGTTGTTTAAATGTTTTGCTATTTCGTGCCAATTAACATCCGACATAAAAGCTAGTGCATAAGAAGCGGCTATGCTGTTATCGCGCTCAACCTCTGCGTATATATCCTCTTCAGCCCACTCTTTTAATAATTCTGGCGTAACTTTATCCGACTCAGAATCCCAACCGTCAAACATTTCTAGATTAACTCTCCACGTTGCGTAATTAGTCCAACCGTTGTGCTTTAAATTATCCATTGTCTTAACCTTTCAATTGATGAATGTAATAGCTTAAGTACTACACTTATAAAATACTGTCAACTATTTATTTTATTTATTTTTAGTTGACAATTATTTTAAGCTATGAGACTATTCGCATATCTTAACAAAAACAGGTGATATAATGACATTATTAAAAAAGATCGCAGAAGCTATATGTTTAGAACAATTTGGAAGCGAGGAATATTATGGCGAAGCTAGATGTTGCAAGGTTGGCGGTACAGAAGGATGTTGTGCTATCGACTATGAAACAACAGCGCAAGCTGTTCTTGATGTTCTTGAACGTTCTAAAAAGAAAAGGTTAACACCAAATGAAATAATCGAAAGAAACCTTGTTAAGGAAGCTGCAAAAGTCTTTAAGCAGAAATTAGATCCAATAGAGTCAAACCAAATTAGCGTAATAGTTTCTGATTTCAAAGACGAAATGCAATTTTTGGTAGCAGAAATGGCTTCTAAAATGGCAGTGGACGCTAAAAAACTTCGTCGTTTACTTAAAAAACAACAATTGTGGACACATGGCGATGTTGCTAAATTAGAAAAAGCGTACCCTTATTGGAAAAATGTAGCTCAAAAAATTGATACGCCAGCAGACGGTAAATTATGTTCTCATTGCGGATCAAACGATAGCACTGTTTATAGATCCTTTTCAGATAAAGCCAGAGGCCTAGGGCATCAAGATATTGTAATCGAACGCATTAGAAAATGCAGCACACCATATTGCAACCACCGATGGCGAACGTGTGAAATTAGTCAAAGTCGATTTAACGAGCTTGTAGAAAAGGAATCAGCTTATGAGAAATAAAGACTTTCAAGACTTGATACTATTAGGAATATTTGTGGGCTGCATTTTTGTAGGTTTAACTTTACTAGGAGCCATGCCATGATACCTGATAAAATTATGTCAAAATCAGAATGGGAAGATCAACTACAATTGCGTTATGATACTATGCCACCGTGGTATTGGAATCTAAAGGAAAGACAAAACGCATATGAGCATTATTTAGCAGTAAACTTAAAGGAAAAAGACAATGGACATTAATCCAAATGCATTAGTTCTATTAGAAATACTAGGCGAAAACGATTCGGTGACAAAAGACAATTGTAGTGAGTTGATTGGTCTTGCACTTGCCAATGATCGCGAAGAATTATACTTCATAAAAGAAGCTATAGCTGATTTTTGTCTTAAATATTTTGAGAATATCCCAGAATATTTAAATTAGTACTTGACTTATTCTCAAAATGCTGTATTTTATACACTTAGTACACTTAATACACTTAGTACATATGTATTCTTCAATAGAATATCTTTACATATTGCTTATGTACTACGTGTACTAAGTGAGACAATTTTAACAAAGGAGTTTATACGATGATTTTATTAGCACTATATTCGTTATCACTTTTAGTTTTTAATGTAGATTATTTAAATACTATCGACAAGGAGCAGAAGGCCGGCGCTGAGTGGCACTATGTGGGACCACAAGCTAAAGATCCTAAAGCTAAGCAGTTTATCACGAACAACACTGTTTATTTTAAGCTAAAGTATCCAGATGAGAAATAAAATAGTAGTGTATAAACATAAACAATTGGACAAACGGATATTGACATATCATAAAAAGTTAGTTACTGTTCGATTCCTAGACACAAAGGTGTGATATGCGATGTATAATATGCGATGTACGGTTAGAGCTTTCTAGGAAAATAGACATTTGCCCTGAGTGTAGCGACTCAGTGGCGAAGGTTTACGATGAAGAGGTCCCTAGCGAATTTGAAGATTTTGTCTACATTAACAAGGAGCTTAATAAAAATGGGTAGTATTATAGGTTTTATTCTAGGACTGTTAAACCACATTGAAAGGCGTTTACCATGATGAATCGGCAAGAAGTAATAGAAGCAGCACTAGACTGCATCACCAACGATAGAGCAGATCAGTACGGAGACGCAAAGGAGAACTTTGATAACATTGCCAGACTTTGGAGAGCATATCTTAAAATAGATATCTCAGACTTTGAGGTAATTATGCTTATGATCTTACTAAAAGTAGCACGCACCAAAAGTAGTCAAGAACATTCTGATAATTATGTTGACATAATCGGATATGCTGCTTTAGCTTCTGAACTGGCAGCAGCAAAGTGAATCATGTTATGGAAGTAATCCAAGATATTAAAGATAGAATAACAGAAGCAGGTGTAATTGATGATGATGATGCAAAATGCTTGGCTTTTGATATTTTTCATTATGATGCTGTTCACCTAGAGGAGGGCAGTGTGCTACGTTTCTATCCAAAGGATGTTAGAAAAGCAGTATTAACCATTAACGAAACAGTGAAAGAAGGTAAAAAATGAATAAGTCAGAGTATAAAGAAAAACGTGATAAGGTTAACAGGTACCGCATTGAGTATCAGAAGTATGGCACAGCAGAGCAGTACATAGAATACTTAGCTTCTAAATTAGTACCACCACTTAAAAATATGCAAGACATGGAAGGCGAGATGTACATGAGTGACTTTCGTAAATTGAATCAGGCATTATGGTTAATAACGAACAGGCTAGACTAATGGAGCAGGATTACGTGGAAAGTGAGTTGTTAAAAGCACACCAACCATGCGATTCTTGTGAATCAAGCAATGCTATGAGCATTTATTCTGATCACACGTATTGTTTTAGTTGCTTAGCCTGGAGAGGATCAATGGAAACAGCAGAAATAGTGCCTATTAAGGCAGTTAAAGTAGTAGATGACGGTAGTAAGTGGTCTGACAGGAAGATTTCACTGGCGGTGACAAGCTTTTACGATGTTACTGTCAGTGATAGTAGCGTGGAGTTCCCATATTATGATGGTCCTTCAAAAATAGCGAGTAAGTTTAGGAATCCTGGGAAAGAATTTAAGACCACTGGAGAGTTTAGTAGTGCAGGTATGTTTGGAGCGCATACCTTACTCAAAGCTAAGAATTTTGAGATAGGTAAAACTGTTATTATCACTGAAGGAGAATCTGATGCACTTGCAGCATTCCAAATAGCTAATAAAATACATCCCAACTCTAAACACTTAACTCTAAAGAAAACATTGGTGCCGGTGTTTAGTATTAAATCAGGTGTTGCAAGTGCAGAACGTGATATTAAAAACAATTTAGAAATGCTGGAGAAATTTGATCGTGTTTTTATATGCTTTGATAATGATGAACACGGCCAGAAGGCATCTAGCAAGGTTGCTAAGCTGTTTACACCTTCCAAGGCTAGGGTAGTCACCCTGGAGCTAAAAGATGCTTCAGAGTACACCTCTAAGGGCTGGGAAGAGCAGTTTATGTCTCACCTTAAGGATGCACCTATCTATACACCTAGTGGCATAGAGAATGCGTCTAATAACTTCGACAGATTATGGTCAGAACAAAATACAACAAGTGTTGATTTTCCTTGGAAAGCATTGAACGATAAAACCTACGGAATACGTCAACGTGAGATCATAACGTGGGCTGCAGGTACTGGTGTTGGAAAGTCAAGCTTTATGCGCGAACTGCAGCACTATTATCTGATGAATCACGATTTTAACATTGGTATTATTGCCCTGGAAGAGTCAGTAGACAGAACACGTAGAGGTATTCTGGCAATCGAAGCTAATGACAAGCTACATCTAAACGAAGTGTTCAGTAAATACTCAAGAGAGGACATAAAAGGCTTCTTTGACAAGACATTAGGGACTGATCGTGTATATCTGTATGATCATTTCGGTTCAATGGACTGTGAAGACTTACTAAATCGCGTTAGGTACATGGTTGTGGGACTAGACTGCAAGGTCATTTTTATAGATCATTTGAGTATCTTAGTCAGTGGTCTTGACATTGTGGATGAACGCAAGGCTATTGATAAAACAATGACCATGTTAAGACAGTTGACAGAAGAGACAGGATGTGCTATTCACCTTGTCACGCACTTAAGACGGACTAATTCTGATAAGTCACACGAAGATGGCGGTGAAATTAACCTTAGCCACCTACGTGGATCACATGGAATCAGTCAAATTAGTGATACTGTGATAGCTTTGGAACGTGCAACCCAGGCAGACGATGCAGATGAAGCTAATACCACCACAATGAGAGTACTTAAGTGTCGATATACTGGTGACGCAGGGATTGCTGGTAGATTATTGTACAATAAGTCTAATGGTAGGCTTGAAGTAGTGAGGGATGAGTTTTAGTGTACGTTGTTATTGACATAGAGACTGATGGATTTGATGCAAGTGTTGTACATTGTGTTGCGTGCCTAGACGATCAAAACCAGGAGAGGGTATTCACTGAGCCTACTGGCTTTCAGGAGTATCTCTCCGGTTACGATATGGTTATAGCGCACAATGGTATACAATTTGACTACCCCATGCTTAAAATACTCTGGGGAATCACCATACCAGCGTCTAAACAGTACGATACTTTGATTGCTTCCAGACTAATCAAGCCAGATCTGGAGAATGGACATAGTTTAGAAGCTTGGGGGCTGCGTCTTGGCTTCCCTAAGTCCCCTAAACCTGATGATTGGGCTGTTTATACACCAGAAATGCTTGCTTATTGCAAAATAGATACAGTTATATGCAGTTTAGTGTACAAAAAGGTACAAGAAGGGTTAAAATTGTTCTCAAAAGAGTCAATTAACTGCGAATTTAAGCTTCAAAGGATGATAAACACTGTTAGAAATAATGGATTTTATTTCAGAGAAGATGATGCTTTGGACTTGCTTGATGAGATAGAACAGAAGCAAAGTGTAATTAGAAATAAGATAGATAAAGTATTTCACTCCACATTTATAGAGCTTAAGACTAAGACAAAAGAGATACCGTTTAACATTAACAGTAGGGATCAGATAGCTAATCAATTAACAGAGCTAGGGTGGAAACCTAAAGAGTTTACGCCATCTGGTAAACCTAAAGTTAACGAAGAAATCTTAGAGGTTGTAGATATACCAGAAGCTACGATTGTGTCAGAGAACTTTATGCTGCAGAAGAGAGCAGCCATGCTCAAATCTTGGATCAAGGCTACCAACATTGATTCTAGAGTACGATGCAGATATCATTCGCTAGGTGCTGTTACTAATCGTATGTCTTGCTCTGGTCCTAACTTGCAACAAGTGCCATCTGTTAGGAAACCTTATGGCAAAGAGTGCAGACAACTATGGTCATGCTATCCAGGCAATATGCTGGTAGGGTCAGACGCGCAAGGTTTAGAGCTACGAGTCCTGGCACACTACATCAACGATGCAGACTACACCAGAGAGGTCTTAGAAGGCGATATACACACCACTAATCAGCTTGCTGCTGGACTCAGTACCAGAGATCAAGCTAAGACGTTTATATACGCTCTGTGCTACGGTGCAGGTGATGCTAAATTAGGTACGGTAGTTGGTGGTAACGCCAAGGACGGTGCTAATCTAAGAGCAAGTTTCTTTGCTAAGATACCAGCGTTTAAGAAATTTGCTACCAAAGTGATTGACAAAGGAGAAAAATATGGTAAGTTAACAGCAATAGACGGTAGAATATTAACTGTTCGTAGTCCACATGCAAGCTTAAACACTTTGATACAAGGAAGCTCTGCTGTTCTGATGAAGAATTGGTTTATGAACACTGCTTTAGACCTTAAAAAGAGAGGTATTAATGCTGGAGTTGTGGCAATGGTACATGATGAAATTATTTTAGAATGTGCTAATAATTTAGTTGACAGTGTTGCTGAATCTGTTAAACTAGGTATATCACTAGTGAATAAGCAGTTTAATATTAGATGTAATTTAGACTGTGACGTTAATTTTGGAACTAATTGGAAGGAAATACACTAATGACTTTTCATTATATTGAAGGTAAATTAGAGTACGCTATGTTATTTGAAAAGAAAGATAAGTTTGACCGCTGGAGCACTGTGCTTCTCTTAGAAGGTGATCAGATCCTACAAGCTAAGAAGCTTAACTTAAAGCTTAGCCAGAACGATGATAAGTTTGGAGGCTCTGCTTACGTATCGTTGAAGACTACAGTGCCTCCCAAGGTGTACGATGAAGAGAACAACCCCTATGATGGTCCGACTATGTTAACAACAGGAACCGAAGCGGTAGTTAAGCTAACGCAGAAGCCTTATGATAACAAGTTTGGCAAAGGGATAACAACGTACATAGATGGTGTTAAGATCACTAAGGCTGTACCTTGGCAACCTATTGGAGATGATGACTTTGCTCAAGCAGAGGCTGATTCAGAGTTCTAGTGTCTGATATTGACTACGGTCATTGGGATGTAAGTCTGGTAGGCAAGTTCGAACCTATAGAACACTTCGGGTTTGTCTACCAGATAACCAACTTAATAGACGGTAAATCTTATATTGGTTGTAAACACCTTATGAAGTACAAGAAAGGTAAACCAGTTAAGGCTAGTGAGTGGCGAAGTTACTGTAGCAGTAGTAAGCACCTCCAACCGCAGATAGAAGAACTAGGGAAGGAAAACTTTTCATTTACAATAATACTTCTTTGTGATAATAAACGTAATCTGTATTATAACGAAATGAAGATACAAATACAGCTAGGCGTTTTAGAAACAGATGATTATTATAATGCTAACGTAGGTGGAAAAAGATTCTACAGACCTGTTAAGAGTTACACTGATCCTGATTTTATAAAAAAAGTAAGTGGTATGAACAACTACAGGTTTAAAGGTAACTTCATTGTCACTTACAAAGATAACGTGGTTAACTTGATTAAGAATACAGGTCTTAGAGAATTTGCCAAGGAAAACGGTTACGATCATAGAAGATTATCTGAATTAGGACTAAAGAAACGTAAAACACACAAAGACATAAAAAAACTGGAGTTTGTAAATGACCAAAAAGAAAATTGATACTCTTGTTAACGATATATATTCGTTACTTGATAACGGTACTACCTCACCAAGCCAGGAGTACTTGTTTGCAATGGCATCTGACATTGTAGACTCTCTTAAGAAGCAATTGTGGGTGGGTACTAGACCATCTGGTAAAGGTAAATTACGTATGTCTAACATAGGTAAGCCTTGCACGCGATCACTGTGGTACGACATCAACGGTGATGATAACTCTGATAAGCTTACCTCTGAGACAAAGCTAAAGTTTATTGTGGGTGATGTGGTTGAGGCTGTGATCTTATATCTTGTCAAAGAATCAGGGCACGTGGTTACAGACCAGCAGAAAGAAATTGAGATTGGCGGTATCAAAGGCCACATAGATGCTGTAATTGACGGAGAGTTGGTAGACGTTAAGTCCTCTAGCTCATACGGTATGCGTAAGTTCAAGGAGGGTACACTTCCCCAGGATGATCCGTTTGGTTACTGCAGCCAGATCAGTGGCTACGCTAATGCACTAGGGAAGAAATCAGGTACATTCCTAGCCTTCGATAAAAGTGCAGGTGATCTAGCTCTCTACACGTACAAAGATATTGAGGACAGTACGAAGAGAATAGAGAAAGTTATTGCTGATACAACGTGTGCTGCACCACCTGAGAGAGCATTTAATACAGTAGAAGAACGAGCCACGAAGAAGAAAAAGCTTGGTATCAATTGTTCGTATTGTTCTCATAAAAAAACTTGTTGGAAAGATGTTGGTTTAGACTTAAAGTTTAAAAGTGGACGGCCAGTATTTTATGTACCTACCGCTGGAGAGAAAAGCAATGAGCATGGATTCTAAATATCTGTCTCAGGAGATACTAAGGGACATATCTGATACGTATAGTACAGAAGACATACTTGACAATATAGGTATGCTCCCTTATGATCTTGCTCTGCTACTTGCAGAAGAGATAAAAGATAACCTACATAAATTTGAACTCAGACCATTGGATGCATATACAAATGACCTATGATACTATAGAATACGGAATGAAGACTCCACTGGCAAAAGAAATAGATACGGTTAAGTACCGCCAGACAGGAGAAGACTTTTACGGTAAGATTGTGCGTATAGCAGGTGCTCTTAAAGACTCACCTGACCACTTTGAATCTTTCAAGGATACCTTACGTCACATGCGCTTCTTACCAGCAGGTAGGGTGCAAAATGCAATGGGTGCGGCAAGACAAACAACCGCATTCAATTGTTTTGTCTCCGGTAAGATAGAAGATAGTATGGACTCTATCATGGGTAGAGCCACTGAAGCGGCAGAGACAATGCGCCGTGGAGGTGGTATAGGATATGACTTCAGTAACCTTAGACCTAGAGGAGATAGAATTAAATCTTTAGACTCTAAGGCATCTGGTGCTGTAAGCTTTATGCAGATCTATGATGCAGTATGTCAGACCATTGCATCAAGTGGTCACCGTAGAGGCGCACAGATGGGTGTGCTACGTATAGACCACCCTGACATTGAGCAGTTCATTACCGCCAAGAACAACGGTACAGCATTAGCAGGTTTCAATATCTCTGTAGGTGTTACTGATAAGTTCATGGAGTGTCTGGAGCAAAAGAAACCTTTCCCGCTACACTTTGAAGGTGTGGTGCATGAAGAAGTAGATCCTGTTGCTCTCTGGGATATGATCATGCGCTCCACGTGGGATTGGGCAGAGCCTGGGGTGCTGTTCATAGATACTATTAACCAGATGAACAACCTGTACTATTGTGAGACTATTGAAGCAACTAATCCATGTGGTGAGCAACCTTTGCCTCCATACGGTGCGTGCTTGCTAGGTAGCTTTAACTTAGTTAAGTATGTAGCAGCAGGAGAGTTTGACTTCGGATTGTTCACAGGTGACATATATCATGTTGTGCGTGCTATGGACAATGTGATAGACAGAACGATCTACCCACTGGAAGCACAGAAGCAGGAAGCTAAGAACAAACGTAGGATAGGACTAGGTATCACTGGGTTAGCTAATGCAGGTGAGATGTGTAATATGCCTTATGCTTCTCCAGAGTTTATGAAGTTCACCGCTGAAATCTTACAGACTCTGCGCGATTATAGCTACTCTTCCAGTTCTCTCCTAGCTGAAGAAAAAGGATCTTTCCCCTTGTACGATAAGGAGAAGTATACAAAGGGTAAGTTCTTTAAAACTTTAGCTCCTTGGGTACAAGAGCGTATTGCAGAGTTTGGGATTCGTAACTCACACTTAACCTCTATTGCCCCTACTGGTACGATTAGCTTGACTGCTGACAACGTAAGCTCTGGCATTGAGCCTCCCTTCAGTCTGTACTACGATAGGACAATACAGCAGTTTGATGGACATCAGATACAGCGTGTGGAGGACTATGCGTACAGTCAGGGTGTAAATGGACGCACAGCTAACGAGATCAGTGCAGAGGAGCACTTAGAAGTACTAGCTCTTACATCTAAGTACATAGATAGTGCTGTGAGTAAGACATGCAACGTGGGGAATGATGTTACCTATGATGACTTTAAAGAACTATACTTTAATGCTTGGAAGAAAGGGTGTAAAGGTATTACAACATTTAGAGCAAACGGTAAAAGATATGGTATTCTACATGAAGTCAAAGAAGAACCTACTGTGGAAGCGTGCTACATAGATCCAATGACGGGACAAAAAGCTTGTGAATGAAGACAGTCCGTTACTTTGGAGGATTAAGTGGGCTTCCTCCATTGTT
>ERZ890953.303-NODE-303-length-29278-cov-11.333162_pt1 | contig 29278 bp, 30 predicted proteins | sample MGYA00521264_ERZ890953 | MGnify/ENA primary metagenome ERZ890953 (study PRJEB32303, sample SAMEA104408629) | aquatic metagenome | biome: Brackish water; feature: Chemocline; material: water | place: Baltic Sea | collected 2014-10-26T21:54:00 | depth 200 m ...
CATGAAATTGTAGCAGTTTTACGAATTTCTCAATTTAGATTATCGTAACATCAGTAAATAACATTTTATAAAGCATAGTTCCGATAAAATAGAAGAAATAATTTTCATAAGGAAATCTATGTTCGAAGTCGTTATCGGTCTTGAAGTCCATGTCCAACTCAATACAACAACAAAACTTTTTTGCTCGTGTCCTACGAGTTTTAATCATAAACAAAACACTAACACTTGTCCTACCTGTTTAGCTCTTCCTGGTGCTTTACCTGTTTTAAATAAAGAAGTATTACATAAATCTATTATGCTTGGAACAGCGATTGATGCGACTGTTAATCAAACATCATATTTTGATAGAAAGTCTTACTTTTATCCTGATAGTCCTACAGCATATCAAATTACTCAGCTTTATACTCCTGTAGTAGAACATGGAAATTTAAAGATTGATTTTGAAGATGGAACTCACAAAACTATTCGTATTAATCGTGCACACATTGAAGCTGATGCTGGAAAAAATATACATGATGGAGATATTTCTAAGGTTGATTTAAATCGTGCTGGAACACCTCTTCTTGAAATCGTTTCAGAGCCTGATATGAGAAGTGCAGAAGATGCGATTCTTTATCTTAAAAAATTACACTCAATTATTCGTTATTTAGATATTGGTGATGCAAATATGCAAGAGGGTTCATTTCGTGTGGATGTAAATGTTTCTATTCGCCCAAAAGGTGATGAAAAACTTTATACTCGTGTTGAAATCAAAAATATTAACTCTTTTAAGTTTATTGAAAAAGCTATAGAAGTTGAAGTGATTCGTCAAACTGAAGCTTGGGAAGATGGCCTTTATGAACAAGAAATCTCTCAAGAAACTCGTCTGTTTGACCAAATAAAACAAGAGACTCGTTCTATGCGCGGTAAAGAAGAAGCGGCTGATTATCGTTACTTTCCAGAACCTGATTTACTAAAAGCTATTGTTACAGATGAGATGTTAGAGAAATATTCACAAATTCCAGAACTTCCAGATGAGAAAAAGAAGCGTTTTGTAAAAGAGTATGGACTGAACGAATATAATGCAGGAGTGATTACTTCACTTGTCGAAATGGCTCAATATTTTGAGACAATGATGGAAGAGGGCATTAGCGGCAAAAATGCAACGACTTGGTTGACTGTAGAACTATTAGCTCGTATGAAAGGTGATGTAAACATTACAAATACTCCTGTAGACGCGAAAAAACTTGGCACTTTAGTAAAACGCATAGAAGACCAAACTATCAGTGGAAAAGCTGCTAAAGAAGTTCTTGATTATTTAATGGAAAACGATTCTGATGTTGATAATGCTATCGATGCCTTAGGATTAAAACAAGTAACAGACAGTGGTGCATTAGAAGCTATGTGTGATGAAATTATAAATGCAAACCAAGATAAAGTTGAACAATATCGTAGTGGCAAAGATAAACTTTTTGGATTTTTTGTTGGTCAGGTAATGAAAGCAAGTAAAGGAAGTGCAAATCCTCAAGTTGTTAATGAGATATTAAAAGCAAAGCTGGGTTAAATGAATCTCTTTAAACGTTTGATCGTTGATAGTGCTTATACGGTACATGCCTCTAAAAGCTATCAAAAACGCAAACGCTTTTTTTATAATTTACTTGAAAATGATGATAATAGATATAAAAAATACTTTGATACAGCGATGATTGTGCTGATATTTACAAGTATTGCTATTTTGATTCGAGAAGTCAAACATGAACTCCCTTTTCATCTTGTCTTTTTCAACAGTTATATCATTTCTCTGATTTTTTTTATAGAGTATATTTTACGATTTTGGGTTTATGGAAGTGTTTCCCAGGCCATTATAAAGCGCTACGAATACGATACATATCTTGATCGTGAATTTAAACTTCATAAAGCTTTTAGAAATATTGTACATTTTAAGCTTACATATGTTTTTTCAGTACGAGCTATCATAGATTTACTAGCTGTTTTACCTTTCTTTCATGAACTTCGATTACTCCGTGTTTTTATTCTCTTTCGTGTTTTTAAACTCTTTCGTTATACACGAAGTTTTCAAACTATGGCTTCAGTCTTAGCAACTAAAAAATTTGAATTTTTTACCCTTGCCATGTTTGCTTCTATAGTTGTGTTTGTGTCATCTATTTTAATTTATGTGATGGAAGCAAATAATGCAAACTCTCCTATAGATTCTCTCTATGAAGCTTTTTACTGGTCTATAGTAACTATTTCTACTGTTGGATATGGAGATATGGTACCTTTGAGTGATGAAGGACGATTTGTTGCAATCCTCGTGATTTTGGCAGGTATCTCAGTGCTTGCGTTTACAACATCGCTTTTTGTTTCTGCTTTTACTGAAAAACTAGATGAGATTCGTGAAGTGAAGACTATAGAAGATATTTCTAAAATTAACAAATTTTATATTATTTGTGGTTATCAAGAAGTGGCTCGAGAAGTAGTGCTTGCTTTATCCGAAAAACACAAACACCTTATTATTCTTGATGAAGATGCTGGGAGAGTTGAGAATGCTAAACGGGATGGTTTTATAGCTCTAAATTATAATCCAGGAAGTATAGAAAGTTATGAAAAACTTCATGTAGATATTAATACACAAGTGGAAACTATTTTATGTTTAATGGACGATGATGTCGAAAATGTATATACTGCTTTAACTGTTCGATCTATCAATAAAGAGATACCGATTTTAGCATTACTTATAAATGAATCTAACCGTAAAAAACTTACTTATGCAGGTGTAAATGAGATAATCTATCCGCAAGAATTAGTAGGGATGATTGTAAAAGAGTTGGTAGGTCGCCCTGTTGCGTTTGAGGCTATTCATGAGCTTAGAAGTGAAAATTCAAATATTAATATTCATGAAATTATTATAACAAAACGAGTGTTAGAAAATTATATCCTAGTGAAAGAACTAGAAAATCAAAGATACCGATTAGTTTTACTCGGCATCTATAAAAAGCATACAGGACATTTTTATTTTAATCCTTTAGATGATACACTTCTTGAAGATGGAGATTATATTCTTATGATTGGTAATAAAGTTTTTTTAGAAGAGTTTGAAATGCATTTAAATAAAAAGAATGAATCATGAAACATGTAACAGCTTTTGTTTTTGGATTTAATAATTATGCAACAGAAATTATTGATAATATTATTGGAGAATATAGCCAAGTATATCTTTTTTCTTTAGATAAAAAAGATGAAGAACATAAAAAATATAATATTAAATTTTTTGATTTAGATGATGAGTGGACAGAAGTTGAAAATTTAATAACGACAGAAAGCTCTATTGCATTTTGTGCTTTAGAAGATGATGCAATGAATATCTTTTTAACTATTTCATTAAGAGCAAGTTTTGATGACTTGGCAATTGTATCTTTGGCTAAAAATAAAGAGAGTGCAAATAAATTAGAAATCGCTGGAGCAAATAAGGTTATTCCTATTGTAAAGACAACCGCAGATATAATCTCAAATATGATGAACAGACCAATTGCAACGAAAGTATTACACAATATTTTATATGAAAAAAGTGATCTTAAAATTGCACAAATTATTGTACAAAATGCGAAAGGATTTAATGGGGAATTCCCAGCAGACATAGATTGGAGTAGATATCATGGCATTATTGTCTTATCAATTATTCATAAAGATATGAGTAAAGAGTTTATTTATTCATCTCAAACTAGACATAAAGCATTGGTGGATGGTGATATTTTAGTTGTTACAGGGTATGAAGCAGATATAGCTGCATTTGAAAAAACAATAGGAAGGAGACATTATGTCAATTGGGGTAATTGGAGCTGGTAAATGGGGCTCAGCATTAGCATTTGCATTGAGTGAGAAAAATGATGTTTTTATAACATCCCGAACACCACGAGATGTGAAAAATTTTGTTTCTTTAGAAGAAGTTTTAAAGTGTGAGTATCTTGTAATTGCTATTCCTGCACAACAAATCGCTGGGTGGTTAGATAAAAATTTTATTTATAGTGGTCAAAAAGTTTTGGTAGTTTCAAAAGGTATTGAAGCTTCAAGTGGGCGATTTTTAAATGAAATTTATGCTGCTCATGTGCCAAGTGATAAGATAGCATTTCTTTCAGGACCATCTTTTGCAGTAGAAGTGCAAAAATCTTTACCAACAGCTTTAGTTGTCAATGCAACAAATGAGACCTTGAGTAAAGAGTTTGCATCTCTTTTTCCCTCTTTTATTAAAGCATATACTTCGACTGATGTTGTTGGCGCAGAAGTGGCAGGAGCTTATAAAAATGTTATCGCCATCGCTGCTGGAATTTGTGAGGGCTTAGGACTTGGTAACAATGCAGCAGCAGCATTAATTTCACGAGGTTTAGTAGAAATGCAACGATTTGGTGTTTTTTATGGAGCTGAAGTTGATACTTTTACTGGTCTTGGTGGGGCAGGGGATTTATTTTTAACTGCATCCTCAACAATGAGTCGTAACTTTAGAGTAGGGCTTGGTTTAGCAAAAGGAAAATCCCAAGAGGAGATTTTAGAGGAGCTTGGAGAAGTAGCAGAAGGTATTGGAACATCGTATGCATTACATGAAATTTCTAAAACAAAAAATTTGTATTTACCAATTGCTAAAGAAGTATATGAGATGCTAGAAGGTAAAAATCCACAAGCTTCACTTAAGGACTTACTTTCTCAATGAGTCAGTATAAAAAGATAATCTTAGCTTTTGTTATAAGTATAGTTTCTTTTAGCCTCTCTTTATATTTATTCACACAAACGCAGTCAATACTTATTGGAATTATTGTTTTTTTGGTTACACTTTGGACAAATGAGGCTTTACCTTTAGCAGTTGTTTCCCTGCTACCCATCGTTTTATTTCCTGCTTTTGGAATATTAACGACAAATGCAACGACAATTAATTATGCCAATCCTATTATTTATCTCTTTTTAGGTGGCTTTTTAATTGCAGTAGCTGTTGAAAAAACAAATTTGCATCATTATATAGCAGATAAAATACTTTCTTTATTTCCAACTACCCCTAGAGGGATTATTTTTTCTTTAGCAATTACCTCAGGACTTTTAAGTTCTATTTTGTCAAATACAACAACAACACTTTTACTTATGTCGATTGCTTTGTTTTTAACTCAAAATACAAAATTAAAAATGCGTTTTGCTTTGGCTATTGCTTATGGTGCAAGTGTAGGAGGAATACTCACTCCCATAGGAACACCACCAAATCTTATACTTTTTGGGATTATGAGTGATAAAGGTTTAGAACCAATTGCATTTTTTCAGTGGGTAATGATGACTGCTCCACTTGTGTTTGTAATGCTTTTTATTGTTAGTTTTTTGTTAAGTGTAGGAACAGATAATATGAAAATTCAACGAGATAAACATCTTGACCCTTTAACAAAAGAACAAAAAAAAGTTTTTCTTCTTTTGGGGGGACTTGTATTTTTCTTGATATTTAATGCTAAAATAAAACCATACTGGGATGGTTTTGGTATGAGTGAACCTGTGATTTTACTAGGTGTTGGTTTGTTACTATTTTTAGTACCTTTTAAAATTTTAGATTGGGAAGAGGACAGTAAAAAAGTACCTTTTAAAATTATGTTTTTATTTGGTGCTGGGTTTTCCATAGCAAAAGCTTTTGGAGCAACAGGACTCGCGGATGAGATAGCCTCTCATCTACTCTCTTTTACAAATTTACCACCAATTTTTTTATTATTAATAGTCGCTTCATTGATTACATTTACAACAGAGATAACTTCAAATACAGCACTGATTTCAATTATGCTTCCTGTTATTTATGCTATATCAGCACAATCAAACATTGATGTGACACTCTTTATGATGGTTGCTACAGTTTGTGCAAGTTATGCTTTTATGTTGCCTATTGCAACTGCTCCAAATGCTATTGCCATGAGTAGTGGAGCAGTTAAAATAACAGATATGATTCGCTATGGTGTTATTTTAAATTTAGTAGGTATATTTTTAATTGTATTGATTGCAGAGTATTTTTGGAAAAGTTTAATTTAGAGCTGTTCTTTAGCTTTTTTTCTTTTGTAAAATATGCGAAAATCTTTTAAAATTAAAAATATAGTTAAAAACCATAAAATATTTAAAATAAAATTTTGGTTGAGTCCATTACTATAAAGTATTGGAAATCCTATAAAATAGGGCCATTTAAAAAAGTAAAAAAATAGAATGCCTGTACCGTAAAGTTCTCGTATAATTCTTTTCATAGGTGAATTTTAGTAAAATTTTGCAAAAAAAGGTGTTAAATGATAGTACATATTGTAATGTTTAAGTTTCGTGAAGAGAATAAAATTTTAAATATAGAAAAAGTAGTTGAAAAACTGAATGCTTTAGTGAAAAAAATAGATGGCTTACTCTTGATGGAAGTAGGGGTCGATTTTAATGGAAGTGAAAGAGCATTTGATTTGTCTCTTTATGCAACTTTTGAAACAAAAGAAGATTTGAAAACTTATGCTGTTCACCCTGAACACTTAAAAGTTGTTGCATTTATTAAAGAAGTTACTACTGAAACAAAAGTAGTAGATTATATAAAATAAAGGAACACTTTTTAAAAGTGTCCTTTTGCATCTGCATCGCTAAAATGTCCCCATTTGAGTTTTGCTCCACCTAAAACATGAAAATGCAAGTGTTTGACCTCTTGCCCACCATTTTCTCCAATGTTTGTAATCACTCTATAACCACTTTTGTTAATTTTAACTTCATCAGCTATTTCTTGAATAAACTTTGTCATTCCATCCATAGTTGAACCACTTACTTCATTAAAACTATCTACATGTATTTTTGGAATTGCTAAAATATGAAGTGGTGCTTTTGGATTAATGTCATGAAATGCAAGAAACTCATCATTCTCTAGTATCACATTCGCTGGTATCTCTTTGTTGACTATTTTACAAAATAAACACATTTTTAGAACCTCTTTTTTGTTTAATTATATCATATTAAAACACTAATGAAGCTATTTGTAACCTAAGATTGACTATAATCCACTTTATATTATTAATATTAGGAGCTCTCATTGAAAGAGTGGTATGATGCAATACAAGAAGCACAGAGTGTTGAGAGATTAGAAGAAATTCGTATCTCTGTGTTTGGTAAAAAGGGTGTTTTAGCGGCAGAATTCGTCAAAATGAAAACAGCACCCAATGAAGAAAAAGCAAAAATAGCAAAAGATTTAAATAATCATAAAACAAATCTTATGAATGAGTTTACAGCTCGCAAAATTGTATTACAAACACAAGAGTTACAAGAAGCCATGAAAGCAGAAGCTATTGATGTTTCTCTTTTTAGTACAAATTCTGGGGCAGGTGCTCTTCACCCTGTAATGGAGACTATGGATAGAATTGTAGAGTATTTTAGCTCTATGAATTTTGCTGTAAAAACTGGGCAAGTTGTAGAAGATGATTTTAATAATTTTGAAGCACTTAATCTTCCAAAATACCACCCAGCTCGTGATATGCAAGATACTTTTTATTTTAAAGATGAAATGCTCCTACGAACACATACATCACCAGTTCAAATTAGAACAATGATGAATACTAAGCCACCTATTCGTATGATTGCTCCAGGTGCAGTATTTCGTCGTGATTATGATATAACACATACTCCAATGTTTCACCAGATAGAGGGGCTTTTAGTGGATAAAGCAGGTACAGTATCCTTTGCTAATTTGAAGTTCATTTTAGAAGATTTTTTAAAGTATATGTTTGGTGATGTAGATGTACGTTTTCGTCCATCATTTTTCCCTTTTACAGAGCCTTCCGCCGAAGTCGATATCAGCTGTGTTTTTTGTGCGGGTAAAGGATGTCGTGTTTGTTCAAAAACAGGATGGCTTGAAGTTTTAGGTTGTGGTATTGTAGACCATAATGTTTTTGAAGCCGTAAAATATGAGAATGTAAGTGGCTATGCCTTTGGTTTAGGTGTTGAGCGTTTTGCTATGCTTATTCATCAAATAGGAGACCTTCGTTCACTGTTTGAAGGCGATATAAAATTACTGGAGCAATTTCAATGATAGTTACAAGATCTTGGTTAAACGAGTGGATAGATTTAAGTGGAATCTCAACCGAAGAAATCGTAAAAACTTTTAACTCAATCGGTCTTGAAGTAGATAGAGTTGCAGAGTATAGAGTTCCTGCTAAAATTGTTTTTGGTAAAGTAATAGAGTGTATAAAACATCCAGATGCAGATAAACTTAATGTATGTCAAGTAGACATCGGAACGAGTACTCGTCAGATTGTATGTGGTGCTGCAAATGTTAGAGCGGGACTTGATGTTATTGTTGCGACTATCGGTGCGGTTATGCCAAATGGAATGCAAATCAAACCTGTTAAACTTCGTGGGGTTGAGTCTGAAGGTATGATTTGTTCTGCAAGTGAAGTAGGGCTCGAAGATACTGGCAAAGGGATTGTTGTACTAGATATTAGTATTGGTGATTTTCATTTAGGGCAAGAAGTTAGTGAAAATGCAATTTTGAATGATGATCTAATTGAATTAGAGCTAACTGCTAACCGCGGTGATTGTTTAAGTATTCGTGGTGTTGCACGAGATTTAAGCGCTGCATTTAACAGGCCAATTAAAGAGTATAACTACACAGATAATGATGAAAAACGCGGTATAGGTCGCATACTTTCACTTCATGCTGAAAAAGATTTAGATGTCAGCCTTTGTTATAAAGCACTTAATTTACAATCTTTAAACTTACCTCTTGTTGTGAAGTTACGATTAGCACAACTAAATGAATCAAGAGAAACAGATATTGAGTCTGTTCTTTTATATATTACACATGCGAGTGGTGTAATACTTAGAGCTTATAGTCATAAATATTTTTGTGAAAATGAAGATGATGTTATGGCAAAAGTAACTCTTTGTGAAAATGAAGAAGGATATGCTTGTATTAAAGGTAACACTAAAGCATCTATAGTGGGAGTGATACAGTATGATAACTCAAGAATTAGCGATAATAATGGGGTGATTTTACTAGAAGCTAGTTATATAGCACCCGATGTTATCTCCAAGAAAATGGCTGATAATAAGATAGAAGCAGGTCCAATGTTTTATAAAACTTCTCGTGGAAGTGAACCTGAGCTTAGTGGTGGACTTGCATACTGTATTGAGTTTATTACTGCACATTCTAATTCAACAACTTTTGGTGGTAATATTAAACTCTCCAATAGCACTAAAGAAAAAATTGTTATCATTAAACAGCAAGAGATAGACGATATTATTGGTGCAAGTATAGATAAGAGTGTTATTTCTAATATTCTTAAAAACTTAGGTTTTGACATCTCTAAATCTTCATCTGAAAACTTTATTATTCATGTACCACAGTTTCGCCATGATATAGAGCATAAGCAAGATATTATTGAAGAAATTGTAAGAATGGTTGGAATTGATAATATTCCATCAAAACCATTCGTGCTTACAGAAGATAATAGACTAGAAGATGATTACTTTACATATAAAAAACGCACTATTTTTAGACATCGTGCTGCTCAAAGTGGTTTTTTTGAAACTATTCATTTTGTATTTGATGAGAAAAAAGTACTTAACTCTTATGGTTTTGAAACAACAAAAGAAGAGTTGGAATTATTAAATCCAATTGTTCAAACACTTGACACTTTAAGACCAACTCTTTTAACAGGAATGCTTAAGGCAGCTTCAAACAATGTGAAAAATGGTTATAGCTCTGTAAAACTTTTTGAAATAGGTTCGGTGTTTACTCCAAGCAGAGAAGAATCGACAAATATGGTGCTGCTTTTTAGTGGAGATGTAGAATCTGAGAGTTTAGCAAATACAGGAAAACCAAAAGAAGTAGATTTTGCTTATTTTGTTCAAAAAATTTCAGATGTTATTGGGAGCGTGAAGCTTCAACAACATGAAACAACTCATACACTTTCTCATAACTATCAAACTGCACAAATAATAATGAATGATGAAGTTGTTGGTGAGCTTTTCCGTGTACACCCAGATGTAGAAAAAGCTTATGATTTACCTACAACTTTTATGTGTGAGATAGCATTTGAAAAAATTCCTTATGGACTTAAAATTGCTAAAAAAACTTCTAAATATCAAGCTTCTTTTAGAGACTTAAGTATCATTATGCCACAAAGCATGAGTTATGAAAGTGTAAAATCTGTCATAGAAAAAAATGCAACAGATGAACTGATTCGTTTTTATCCAGTTGATAAGTATAGTGATGAATCTTTAGGTGAAGATATGAGTTTATCGCTGCGTTTTGTACTTCAATCAGAAGATAAAACTCTTGAAGAAGAGGATATTACAACTAGTATGGATACTATTTTAAATGCACTACAAAGTGAACTAGGTATAGGTTTACGATGAGTAAGATAGTTGTATCACCAGCAAACTCTTTTTCTTTAACTATTTCAGATATTGCACCTGATAAATCAATCTCACACCGTAGTGTTATGTTTGCAATGTTGGCAGATGGTATGAGTGAAATTAGCAACTTTTTAAGAGCGGAAGATACACTTAACTCACTAAATATCGTAAAAAATCTTGGTGCAGAAGTTATTGATGATGGTAAAACTATCAAAATATCTTCAAATGGAATTAAAGAAAGTTCTGAAGTACTTGATTGTGGTAATTCTGGAACAGGAATGCGCCTTTTTTGTGGACTACTAAGTTCTGCCAATGGTCATTTTGTTCTTACAGGTGACAAATACCTTCGTTCGCGTCCTATGAAAAGAGTAACAACTCCACTTATCAACATTGGTGCAAAGCTTGATGGAAGAGAAGATGGTGACTTAGCACCATTAAGCATACGAGGTTCATCCTTAAAAGCCTTTGATTATGAAAGCAAAATTGCCTCAGCACAAGTAAAAAGCTGTATGATATTAGCCGCTCTACGAGCAGATAATGTTTGCACATATACAGAACCTGAACTCTCTCGCGACCATACGGAGAGAATGCTCAAAGGTATGGGTGCTGATGTTCTTGTAGATGGACTTAAAACAACTATAACACCCATGAAACAACTTTTATCTCCATTAACTATTCGTGTGCCAGCTGATCCATCAAGTGCCTTTTTCTTTGCAGTTGCAACCGCGATTACACCAAATGCAAGAATAATTTTAGAGGGGGTCACCCTTAATCCTACTCGTATAGAAGCTTTTAAGGCACTAGAGAGAATGGGAACAAATATTACTTATGAACTGACAGATGACAAGTATGAACCTATTGGAAATATTCATGTGCAACAAGCACCACTCAAAGCTATAACAGTAGAAGATAATATCTCTTGGCTTATTGATGAACTTCCAGCTTTAAGTATTGCTATGGCATGTGCAGAGGGAGAAAGTGTCGTCAAAAATGCTGAAGAACTTCGTGTAAAAGAGTCAGATAGAATTTCAACAGTAGTAATAGGACTCCGTGCTTCTGGTATAAAAGTTGATGAGTACAAAGATGGTTACAAAGTAACTGGCAGTGAGTTTAAAAGTGCTGTTGTTGATAGTGATGGAGATCATAGAATTGCGATGAGCTTTATTATCGCAGGATTACGATGTGGCATGGAAGTGCGTGACTTAGAGTGTATTAACACTTCTTTTCCGAATTTTTTTGAACTTTTAGAAAAAATTACATCTGTGGAGATTTCATGAAGATAGAACTTGCTGAAAATTATGGTTTTTGTTTTGGTGTAAAACGTGCTATTAAAATAGCAGAAGATAATCAAAATGCTTCTACTTATGGACCGCTTATTCATAATTCTAAAGAGATAGCAAGGTTGGATCAAGATTTTAAAGTAGGGCTTATAGATGACTTCCACACATTTAAAAAAGGCGATAAAGCTATTGTTCGTACACATGGAATAGTAAAAGCTGAGCTTGCCCAACTTAAGGCGAATGGTGTAGATGTTGTAGATGCAACCTGCCCTTATGTTACAAAACCCCAAGAGATAGCACAAGAGATGAGTGAAGCAGGGTACGATGTACTCATTTTTGGAGATGAGACTCATCCTGAGATCAAAGGTGTGAAATCATATGCAACAAATGGTGCGATAGTTGTCACAAATGTATTTGATTTAATAGAATTAAAACTACGAGAGAAAATAGCATTAATTGCACAAACAACGAGAAAAGTCGAAGATTATATAGAAGTGGCTAATTATCTGATACCTCGTCACAAAGAAGTAAGGGTGTTCAATACCATATGTAATGCAACATTTGAAAATCAGGATGCTGTACGTAAACTTGCAAAAAAAGCTGATGTAATGATTGTTATTGGTGGTAAAAACTCATCTAATACAAAGCAATTATCTAGTATAGCTCATGATTATTGTGCAAATAGTCACCATATTGAAGATGAACACGATTTAGAAGCTTCGTGGTTTAAAAATAAAAATTTTTGTGGTATCTCTGCGGGAGCTTCAACTCCCGATTGGATTATAGAAAAAGTTATAACAGCTATTAAAAAATGCGAACATTAAGAAGAATTTTAAGTAAGTGATAGAAAAAACCTATCTTTAATTAGAATATAATGATTTTTTCGCTACAATCACGACAATTTTTATGTAACAAGAGGATAGGTAATGGCGTTCGATAACGAATCATTTGAAGAAGAAGAAAATTTTGCAGAGATGTTTGCTGCTAGTGAAAAGAAACAAGAAACGAGCCGTATTGTAGAAGGTGAAGTTGTTGAAATTCAAGCGGATGAAGACAGAGCATTAGTTGGTGTTGGTGATAAGCTAGAAGGTATTTTAAGTTTAGATGAGATCCGTGGTGAAGACGGTGAATTAAAGTTTAATGCTGGCGATAAGATAAATGTAATGGTAACGGGATACTATAATGAACGTCCTAAGATTTCTTACAAAAAAGTTTTAGAGCAACAAAAGACTATAGATTTTATAGCTGCAAACAAAGATGACTTTGAAGATTTGGTTATAGAGGGCCTTATCACTAAGAAAAATCGTGGTGGTTATGTAGTAGAAGCTGACGATGTTGCATTCTTTATGCCACGTTCATTAGCTGCGTTTAAAGACACTGATGAAGTTGTTGGTCGTAAAATTAAAGCACAAGTTGTTAAGATTGACGAAGCAGAAAACTCAATTATTCTTTCTCGTCGTAAACTTTTCAATGAAGAACGCAAGAAGAAAAAAGAGATTATTGATCAACTTATGGCTGATGATGTTATTGTTGAAGGTAGTATCAAGAAAATAACTTCTTATGGTATGTTTGTAGATGTTGGTGGTGTTGATGGTTTAGTTCATTACAACGAAATTAGCTATAAAGGTCCAGTTAACCCTTCAAAACTTTATAAAGAGGGTGATGTTGTAACTGTTAAAGCTATCTCTTACGACAAAGACAAACGTCATTTATCTCTTTCAATCAAAGCAGTTCTTCCTGATCCATGGGCTGAAGTTGAATCTGAATTAGATGAAGGTGATACAATTACTGTAACTGTTTCAAATATTGAAGCATATGGTGTATTTGTTGACCTCGGAAATGACATCGAAGGTTTCTTACATATTTCAGAAATCAGCTGGAATAAAAATGTTAAAAACCCTAATGATTACTTAGAAGTTGGTCAAGAAATTGATGTTGAAGTTATAGAAATTAATTCTAAAACTCATAAGCTTCGTGTTTCATTAAAGAAACTTTTACCAAAACCATTTGATGAGTTTATGAAAAATTATCGTGAAGGTGATGTTGTAACTGGAACAGTTACCTCACTTACTGACTTTGGTGCATTTGTTCGTATCGAAGGTGTTGAGGGTCTTTTACATAATCAAGATATCTCATGGGATAAAAATACAAAAGCAAAAGATGTTTTAAAATCAGGTGATGAAGTTGAAGTGAAAATTGCTAAAATTAACTCTGAAGATCAAAAAATATCTTTAAATAGAAAAACGCTTTTAGAGTCTCCTATTGATAAGTTTGCTACAACTCATAACAATAACTCAATCGTAAATGGAACTATCCGTGACATTAAAGATTTCGGTGTATTTGTTTCACTTGAAGATGGTGTCGATGCTTTAATCCGTGATGAAGATTTAGCTCCACTTGTAAAAGAAGAGTTAGAAGCTGGTCAAGAAATTGAAGCTGCAATCGCAGTAATTGATACAAAAAGAGATAGAATTAGATTATCTGTAAAGAAATTAGACTATATCAAAAATCAAGCAATGCTTGCAGAAATCAATGATAACGAATCACACTCTTTAGGTGATTTAATTAAAGACAAATTCAAGTAAGCATGACATAATATGCAAAAGATTATAAAGTGGTTTGCTCCTCTTCTAAGCTTGGGAGTAGCTACTTTTTTAGTCTTTTTTTTAATGTCAATTAATAAATACGATGAACATGGTACTTCAGAACCTCTTGTTCTTGATACAAATGTTACTCAAAAGAAATCCAAAAAGCTTTGGTTAGATCATTTTTCTCAAACTGAGAAGCTAGGATACTCGTTCCCAGTCAATGAAGTTTATATAAAAGTAGACTTGGATGAAAAAATAACTAAAACCATTACATATAGCTTGTCCGCAGCTGTTTTAGATCCTTATCAAATATTTTGTTTAAAAGAAGAACTAAAACAACATAAGCTTAAGTATTATCTTAATCAAGATAAACACAGAATGGAATTACTTATTTATTCACAAGATGTAAATAAATTGAATAAGCTTGTAAAAGTACTAAAAAACTATCAAATATCGGCAATCGTGAAGCCGTATAAAGAGGAATATTAAATGCAAAAATATACAGTAGTAGTATGTGACCACATTCATGAAGCTGGTCTTAAAATGCTTGAAGACGATGAAAATATAAACTTTATTATGGCAGCAGATGAGCCTAAAGATAAACTTATAAGTGAAATTATCCATAAAGCTGATGTAGCGATTACAAGAAGTTCAACAGATGTAGATGCGAATTTTATAAAAAATGCAACAAATATGAAAGCAATCGTTCGTGCTGGTGTTGGTGTTGATAATGTAGATATTCCAGGATGTTCTAAAGAAGGTATTATTGTTATGAATGTACCAACTGCAAACACTATTGCAGCGGTAGAACTTACTATGGCTCATATGCTTTCATGTATGAGAATGTTTCCATACTCTCATAATGATTTGAAGTTAGATAGAATCTGGAAGCGTGAAAAATGGTACGGTCACGAACTTAGTGGTAAGAAACTAGGTGTTATTGGTTTTGGTAACATAGGGAGTCGAGTCGCAAAACGTGCAGCTGCATTTGAGATGGATGTTGTGGCATATGACCCATATATTCACCCATCAAAAGTAACTGACTTAGATATGACTTATACTAAAAATTTTGCTGATATTTTAGCTTGTGACATCATTACTATACATACGCCTAAAAACCAAGAAACTATTGGCATTATTGGTGCTGAAGAAATTGCACAGATGAAAGATGGTGTAGTTTTAGTAAATTGTGCTCGTGGTGATTTGTATAACGAAGATGCTTTATATGATGGATTGAAATCTGGTAAAATTCGTTTTGCTGGAATTGATGTTTTTGGAAAAGAACCCGCAACTGATAACAAGCTTCTTGACTTAGATAACATTGTAGTTTCTCCTCACTTAGGAGCAAATACTTATGAGTCTCAGTTTAATATTGGAACACAAGCAGCCCAAAATGCAATAGCAGCTGCAAAGGGTATCTCATATCCTCATGCGATGAACTTACCAATAGATGAATCAAAAATCCCTGCATTTGTGAAACCATTTTTGGAAATGGGACAAAAGATAGGCTTCTTAGCTTCTCAAATTAACAAATCTCAAATAGTTGGTATTAAAGTAAGTGGGCATGGTGATATTGCAGAATATGTTGAATCACTTTCTACTTTTGTGGCCGTTGGTGCAATGCGTGAGACAAGTGGAGATACTATCAACTATGTTAATGCGGAGTTTATAGCAAAAGAAAAAGGCATTAAAATCGAAGCGGAATCTTTAAGCGATTCAGCTGTTTACAAAAACTTAATTACTATTAAACTTACAACTGCTAAGGGAACAACAAGTATTTCTGGTACTATTTTTGATGATAATGTTCAAAGAATCGTTAACCTTGATGGTTTTGAAATAGAGTTTGCACTTAAAGGCGACATAGTACTCTTTAAAAACTCTGACATTCCAGGTGTTATTGGAAGTATTGGCTCAACATTAGCAAATAATAATGTTAATATCGCTGACTTTTCACTTGCAAGAAATAAAGATGCAGAAGCATTAGCTGTGATATTGGTTGATAATGCTGTAAATGATAAGACACTCAAAGAACTTGCTAGTCTAGAAGCTTGTTTAAGTGTTAAATACGCAAGACTATAATGTTATTTTATAAACATGTGTAAAGCATGTTTATAAATTTATTTTTTAAAAGAAACTTTATGAAAAGACTGATAGTTATTTTTTTCTTAACACTTATGTCAATTTCTGCCAATGTAGTTAAAAATGACCTGCAATATGAAACATCCCCCTATTTAAAGCAACATGAAACTAATCCTGTTCATTGGATGGCATGGGGTGAAAAAGCTTTTGCAAAAGCAAAACGCGAACATAAACCACTTTATCTCTCTATCGGTTACTCTACTTGCTATTGGTGTCATGTTATGGAAAAAGAATCCTTTACAAATCCTAAAATAGCAAATCTTTTAAATAAGTACTTTATTAGTGTGAAGATTGACAGTGAAGAATTTCCTCAGGTAGATACTTATTATCAAGATATTTACAAAAAGGTTTATAAGCGTTCCGCAGGATGGCCTATAAATGTTTTTATAGATGCTAACAAAAAGCCTTTTTTTATCTCTAGTTATCTACCTCCTAAAAAAGAACCATTTTCTGATGGGCTTGATACTCTTGTACCTTACTACGGGAAGCTTTATCAGGATAATTCCGCCTTAATTACTACAGAGATAGAAAAACTCAAAAATTTTAAAGTGAGTATTAAAAAATATAAAACTGCTATAACACCTGATATGCTTACTCAGTCCATTAAGAAAGAGTACAACAAAATGAATCCAGGGTTTGGTGAAACGAAACAGTTTCCAGAAGCTGACAAGCTCTCTTTAATGATGGATTTAGGCTTCTTACAAAATGATACAGAGCTTATCTCTAACTCTTATGCAGTTTTAGATATGATGGCACTTCGAGGTCTATATGACCATATAGAGGGTGGTTTTTTTCGATATGCATCAGACAGTGCATGGGAAATTGCACACTTTGAAAAAATGCTTTACAATCAAGCTCAACTTCTGCCTCTTTATACAAAAGCTTATCTTAAAACAAAAAATCCTTTATATAAAAAAGTAATTACAGAAACTATCAATATGCTTGAAAGTAGATTTGTAAAAAATAATTACTATTATAGTGCTAGTGATACAGGAGAGCATAATAAAGAGGGTGAGTATTTTATATTTACTCAAGAACAAGTGAATAATGCACTAGAAAAAAACTCATGCACAGAAGCACTTGAAGATGCTTTAGAATTTATAACTGCAGGAAACTTTCACTCTAAAGTGCATCTCAATTTTTATACGCCACAAAGACCAGAAGGTTATGAAGAGTTTAGACAAGAATTACTTAAAATTCGTAAGCAAAAAAAATATCCTTTTATAGATAAAAAAATAAATACCGCTTGGAATGCAATGATGATTGAAGCACTTTATAAAGCTTCTCTTATAGACGAAAAAAATGCTCTTAAAGCAGATGTCCATCTCAAAGCTCTTACGGAACTGATGTTTAATAGAGGGAACTTATATCATCAAACTATTATTGGTACCAAACCAAAGCAAAAGGCCATTTTAGAAGATTATAGTTTTTTTATAGGAGCTTTAATCGCTGGATATGAAGTAGATTATGACAAAAAGAAATTAAACTTTGCAAAGTACCTTCTCTCACATGCTAAAGATAGGTTTTACGACAAAGGAACTTGGTATTTATCAGATGATGACTTACGAGTTGAAGCTAATTTAAATGATAAGTACTATACTTCGCCACTCTCCAAAATGTTACAAAATATTATAAAGCTTGCTTCTATAGAAGGCTCATTTAAGTACGAAAAATTAGCACTAGCATCGCTTGAGCATATTAAAACAGAACTAAGAACAGACTTAAGCAATGCACCAGCAGCTGCTACTGCATTTCTTATGCAAGAGATAGGGTTTGTTACACTCAAAAGTAGTAAAGATAACCTAAAAAAACAAGCAGTGAACATTACGAATATAGAGTATCCTTATATTTTAACAAAGCAAGTAGAAGATAGTGATTATCTAAGTTGTAGTATGCGAAGGTGTTTTTCTAAGGATAAAGATTTTACAGCAGCACTCAAAGCAATAAAACGCAACAGAAGTGAGAAATAAGAACTAAGATGTCTAATGAAGCTTGTCCACTGAACTTTACAAGAGTTGATGAAAATATCTCTAGAGTCAATGCTCTTTTTGTTTCATCTTTCGTTATCTTGTATCTTTATATGCCATTCGTCTATATCTTGATTTTTTTAGTTTTTGATTTTTCTATAAAGCTTTTTTTTCAAACTTTGACTTCTCCTCTAAGTTTTATAAGTCAAGGATTTAAAAAGCTTTTTTATATTAAAGATGCATTTGTAGATGGTGGAGCAAAAAGACTTGCAGGTTTTTTTGGGCTTTTTTTTATGTCGCTTCTTCTAGTAATACACTTTTTTCATTCATGGACAGCTTCATTTGTAGTTGCACTACTTTATCTTAGTTGTTCGTTTTTAGATATTTTGTTTAGTTTTTGTATAGGATGTAAAATCTACTTTATCATTAAAAAAATCTATCCAAACTTTATGCAATAATACTTCTAATCATAATTGCATAATGTAGAACAAAAAGGTTTACAAAAAAGATAAATAGGGATGAACCTCTGGAGATGAAATTTTCTAAGTTACTACGTTCTCTATCATTTGTTCTGTAGGCTACAAAAAAGTGAATAGCTGTAGCAATTACGAGTGATAAAACTAACCAAAGTTTGTTTCGTAAAAGCTCTACAACCCGACTTGTGTCATCACTGAAAAGTAGTTCAAAAAGACCATCTGTCTTAATCATTAGTATGCCAGTACCAAGTAAAATCACAAGAGATACAAGTTCAAAATAACCAAATATAGGCCCAACATGAGGGTAAACCTCTTTTTGTTTTTGCTTGTCAGTTAATGTAACACCAAGGACAAACATAAAGATAGAACCACCTATCCAAGCAATAGCGGCAAATAAATGAAAATGTATAAAGTAGTTCAAATGTGTCCTTGCATTTAAGTAGTATGATAGTAGTATAATTATGCTTACATAATGTATAATACGAAAAAAAAGGCTATAAAATAGATATGCAAATGATTGTAGACTCTCTAAGACAGCGCGGAAAAATATATAAAAAAATGCAAGAAGTAACTCCAAAGGAACTTGGCATTAGAAATAAGATTAAAATTTTTAGTGCTACAGATACAAATAACAAATATTGGGCTATTTTTGCAGTGAGTCAAAAGAGTCGTATACTGATGAAAGATGTTTATAAGTTTGAAGAGATATTTACAAAATTGGCTTTATATAGTGAAAAAACATTTGCTCATAAAATTATTTTTGTAGATGCACCCCTCTGCTCTAAAGCAGAGACTGCGTTTAAAGAAGTAGGTTGGAAAATTCAGTGAAACTTCTTTTGTGTGATGTAGGTAATACTTCTTATTATATTTTTGATGGTAATAATACTTATAAAAAAGAAGTGGAGCTTTTTAATCCTGCAAGTATTACAGAAAAAATTTATTATATTAGTGTAAATGCAGCAGTTTCTCTAAAACTTGAACAACTTGACAACTGGATAAATATAGCTAAATATGTAGATAAAACACACTATTATGAAACTATGGGAATAGATAGAATATGTGCAGTTGAAGCTGTGAAAAGTGCTGTTGTAGTGGATGCAGGAAGTGCAATAACTGTTGATGTAGTTAAAAATAAAAAGTTTGAAGGTGGATTTATCTACCCTGGAGTTGAGGCTATGAGGAAAACTTATAAAAATATCTCTCCTGCACTTGATTATTCATTTAACTTTGACCTTGACTTAGATATAATGCCAAAAAATTCACGAGATGCCATAAGTTATGGGTTTTTTAAAACACTTTACTCTGAAGTTATGTCGCATAATTTACCTGTTATTCTCACAGGTGGAAATGCATCAGAATTGCAAAAGATATTTAAAAATGCCATAGTAGATGAAAAACTCATTTTTGATGGTATGAAACAGATAATAAAAAAGGCTGAACTATGCTAACAGTTGCACTTCCAAAAGGTCGTATCGCAAAAGAGACATTAGAGATTTTTGAAACTATATTTGGTGATAGTTTTAAATTTGATGATAGAAAATTGATTTTAGAGACTCCAAAATTTCGTTTCTTACTTGTTCGTAATCAAGATGTTGCAACTTATGTCTATCATCAAGCAGCTGATATTGGTGTTGTTGGACTTGATACTTTAGAAGAGCAGGGACTTGATGTAGTTCGTCTTTTAGATTTAAGACGTGGTATTTGTAAAGTGGCTATAGGGATGAGAAATGGTGAAAAACTTGACCTCACAAAGCCAGAACTTAAAGTAGCTTCAAAAATGGTAAACATCACGAAACGCTACTTTGAAGAGAGAGCTGTAAGTGTTGAGATTATTAAGCTTTATGGTTCTATAGAACTTGCTCCATTAATCGGTCTTGCTGATATGATAGTTGATATCGTAGAAACTGGAACAACAATGAAACAAAATGGACTTGAAGTTGTAGAGGATATTATGACAAGTTCAACATATCTTATCGCCAATAAAAACAGCTACATCGCTAAAAAAGATGAAGTGTTAGATATTTATGAAAAAATTAACGAAGTAATCAAGAAAGAGAATAACTAACAGATGACTAACTTAGACCTCTATGCAAAAGCTGAACATCTTCTTGGTATAGAAGAGGCAACAGAGGCTTTGTATGACCTTTATCGTTCTGAATTAGAAGAGTACAAAGTTAAGACACTTTTAGATGTTGGTTGTGGTCGTGGTGGCTTTATGAAACGCATGATAAGTGATGGTGTTGCATGTAAAGGTATTGATTTAAGTGCTTTGATGATAGATGAGTGTAAAATGCAAGGTTTAAATGTCGAGTGCATAGATGTAGCAGATGAAAATGGAAAATATGATGCAGTTGTTAGCATATTTGATGTTTTAAACTTCATGGATAAAGAAAATCTTATTAAATTTTTAGACTCAATTACACAAAGACTTAACGATGATGGAATTTTTATAGCTGATATTAACACTTTATATGGCTTTTCAGATGTTGCAGAGGGTACGATGAGTAATGATAGGGAAAATGAATTTTTATCTGTAGATGCAGTGTTTAAAAATGATGAACTCCATACAAAATTTACCCTTTTTGAAAAAAATGAAGATGGACATTTTACAAAATATCAAGATACTATTGTGCAACATTTTCATAAAATTAAAATCTTTCAAAAACTTAGTGGCTTAAAACTTATAGAGAAACAAACTTTTTCTCTTTATGACACCGAGGATAAGACACTTTTAATCTTTAAAAGACGATAATGAGCATATATAGATATAAGGATTTATAAAAATGAGTAAACACAAAATTAAGATAGAAAAATTGTATGAGCATCCACTTTCTGGAAACATTGATACGACGAAGTTGTTACATGCTTTAGAGTACTATGGTGCGGAAATAGATATGAACAAACAGCATCGTGCACTCATCCACTTAAATGGAAAAGAGCACTCTTTGACCCTTTCGCATAGAAATGAACTGAGCAAAGATGCTATAGTAAAGCTTCGTAATTTTTTAGAAGAAGTTGGTTTAACTAGAGATACTCTCTAGTTCATGTCCGGCTTTGGCGTTGATTGTGTCGAAGCTGGCAATGTTGGCATTATAAGAGTTGGTTTTTTTCCTGTAAGAGTTTGTAAAAATATCTCTATTTTCTCCGCTTGCTTGTCATCTATTTTTGTACCAAGTTGAATTTTTCCCATCTCTTTAATAGCATCTTTTAAATTCCAGATTTTACCATTATGAAAATAAGGTGCAGTTTGTGTTATATTTCTAAGCGTAGCAACTTTAACTAATCCATCTTTATCACCTTTAAAGTCACCAACATTCATATGTTTATATGTATCAGTTACATTAAATGCATTCATTTGACCACCTAATCCAATACCATTGTGGCAACTTGCACATCCAACTTGAATAAAAGTTTTTAAGCCTTCTTGTTCTGCTTGGTTAAGAGCATTGGTATCACCATTTAAAAAATCATCATATGAAGATGGAGTCACAAGTATTCTTTCAAAAAGACCTATAGTATCGGTGACTTTTTCAAATGAAATTTTTACATTTTGTCCGTAAGCTTTTTTAAATTCAGCTATATACTCTGGCATGGAGTTAACAACATTTTCTACATGTTCTTTTGTCGCTGCCATTTCAGGGTGAGCAAGAACAGGACCTTGTGCTTGCTCTTCTAAATCTTTTGCACGACCATCCCAAAACTGGGCACTAAAAAAGACTGCATTGTATACTGTTGGAGCATTTACATGGTGTGGATTTGCTGTCCATTTATGACCAATAGATGCTTCAACACCATCATCACCACCTTCACTTAAATTGTGACAAGTGTTACAACTGATGATTGCACTCTTTGAAAGTCTTGGGTCAAAGTATAGTTTTTTACCAAGTTCAACTTTAGCTTCAGTGATAGGATTGCTAGGATTATCAATAAGTTTATAAAGTTCAGTGGTTGAAGAGGGGATAGGTATCAATCCTGCATTTGTTGCTTCTTGTTGCAGTGAACTGGCCATTAAAAAAGATGTTGTAAGAGTAAGTGCTGTTACTATTTTCATTTATAAACCTTTATATCATTTTTTATTAAAAGATAAAAATTATCTTTTATATATGAAATTATAGTGAATCATTCTTAAGAGAAAATAATTATCTTTTGGAGTCTATGAGCTGTAAGGCTGATTTTACAGCATTGATATAACTAAGAGTTTTTGCTTCACCTTTGTAAGCAATGTCAAATGCAGTACCGTGGTCTACTGAAGTCCTTATTATAGGTAAGTTAAGCGAGATATTTACACTTTCATCAAAAAAAAGTGCTTTAAGTGGTGCTAAACCTTGGTCGTGATACATAGCTACATAGTAGTGAAAGTTTTTTCTAAAGTGAGGTGTAAATGCAACATCGGGAACAATAGGTCCGACAAACTGCTCAAAACCTACTTTCTTATTTGCACTTTTGATGGCTTTTGTAATGATGAGTTCTTGTTGTCCTAAAACACCATTGTCTCCAGCATGGGGATTGAGTCCTAAAACCGCTATTTTTTCCTCTTTTATATCTTTGTGTAAATCGAGTAAAAATTGTTTGAGTTTTTTGTATTTGATAGAGCCAGCTACATCAGCTAAAGGGATATGCTCTGTAAATAGTGCTACAAACATTTCAGGGCATCCAAGCATCATGATAGCTTCTTGCTTGAAGTGCTGACGTAAAAGGTCAGTATGACCTTTGTGCTCTAGTCCTGCCTTCATCCAAGCCTCTTTATGGATGGGCATAGTAACTACGGCCTCAGCCTCTTTAGTTTCACATAAACCAATAGCACTCATAAAAGAGTCGTAAGCATACTTTCCAGAAACTGCATTTACATGACCTGCATTTATTTCAAAGGTTTCACCTGTTGCATTTAGTTTAAAATCAGGAGGGATTTGTTCTTTTAAAAGCGATGCTGCAGCTTGGAGCATAGGTTCATTTATACAGTAGATAGGTTCACAGAGGTTGGAGATTTCTTCATGTGCCTTTAGTGCGATTTCTATACCCACACCGTTAAGGTCACCAACACTAATGGCAATACGAGGTTTACTCATCGAGTTGTGAGCCTTTTCATCTCTTTGATGGCATCTTTAAGACCTGTAAAAACACTACGAGCGATGATACTTTGTCCGATATTTAACTCAATTATCTCTTCGATTTTCATCATTTCATGGACATTATGATAGTTGAGACCATGTCCAGCTGCTACTTGAAGTCCAAGCTTATTGGCATGACGAGCTGATAGTTTTATCTGTTCAAGAGAGTGTTCTAGCATACTTGAGAGTTTATAACGCGGAAGCTCTAGCTCTTTTACTGAGTGATTAGAAGAGGGAAGTGAAGAGTTGAGCATATTAAAAAGGTTTGCAAAACTCCCTGTATGGAGTTCAACCATTTCAGCTCCTAACTCCTTTGATTTTTCCATAGCTTTTATACTTGGATCCACAAAAAGTGAGACAGGTATTATAGAATCATGGAGTTGCTCTATAGCAAACGCAACATCATCTTCATAGGTAAATACATCAAGTCCACCTTCCGTTGTAACTTCCTCTCGTTTTTCAGGAACAAGTGTTGCACGATGGGGGGCAATTTGGCTAACGATATTTAAAATATCACGATTTATAGAACACTCTAAATTAACAGGAACTTTTGAGTGTGCCATAATATTTTTAACATCTATATCTTGAATATGACGTCTATCTTCACGAAGGTGAATAGTGATTTGGTCAGCACCATTTTCACAAGCTACATAAAGAGCTTGCAATATATCTGGGTCATTAACTTGTCTTGCTTCACGAAGCACTGCTACATGGTCAATGTTTACACCGAGTTTCATCATTAGTTTTTCTCTCTGATTGCATTTACAAAGTTTGTGTATTCGTCTTCTAAGTTTTCATGTGAGATTATTTCACCGACATTGACTTCTACTATAATTTTATTTGTATAAGGTGCATTTTCAAATACTTTTTCCATCTTTTCATTGATGTATACAGGAACAATATCCAGTTTGTTTGCTTTAGCGATTTTAGCAGCACCACCTTGGAGTTTTGTGATACCCTCTCCACTAAAACGCTCTCCCTCAGGAAAGATATAAAGATTCATGTCGTCCACTTTTGTAAATGTTTTTTTGATGGTTTTAAAGAAGCTAATAAGTCCTTTTTTGCTCTCTAAATCAACACTAATACAGCCACTGTACTCAAAAAACTTTCCATAAATAATAGACTCAAAAAGTTCTTGTTTTGCTATCCAAGTACCACTTTTTTCATATCTTGAAAATATATTTTCCATAACGATGATGTCTAGTAAAGAGCGATGATTAATGATATAAAGAATTTTGTTTTGTTTTGGCAATTCACCCTTAAGATGTACTTCTATGTTTAAAAAGTTTAAAACCTTGTTTGAGTAAGATTGTCTGTCTATTGAAAGTTGTTTATATGCGGGTTTCAGTGTAATAAATGGATGGAAAAAAGTTTTTTTGAAAATAGTTATATATTTATATCCAAGTTCTATCATAAATATAAATTTGCCTATATTTTTTAGCATAAATCACCTTTGAAATTAATAGGTGATTATAGCTAAAATAGATTAATTGTTTTTCTTTAGAGTCATTTCTGTTTCCATGATTTTTATCTCATCTTGTGCAAGAATTCTTATCTCCGTATCAATAGTAAGTTTTTCTTTATCTATTTCATCTGGATAAGAACAAAAGTTTAAAATATGTTTTATACAGTTAATACGAGCTTTTTTCTTATTATCTGAACGTATAATAGTCCAAGGAGCATGGTCTGTGTGTGAAGCTAAAAGCATAGAATATTTAGCAATAGTATACTTGTCCCAAAGTCCTTGTGACTTTTCATCAACAGGTGAGAGTTTATACTGTTTAAGTGGGTCAGTTCTGCGTTTATTAAAACGCCTCTTTTGCTCATCTTTTGAAACTGAAAAATAAAATTTAAAAATTTTGATGTCTGAGTTAATAAGCATCTTTTCAAACTCGGGCACTTCATGTAAAAACTCTTTGTGCTCTTCTTGTGAACAAAAATCCATAACAGGTTCAACACCAGCACGGTTGTACCAACTTCTATCAAAAAGAACAATCTCTCCAGCAGAAGGAAGATGTTTTGTATATCTTTGAAAGTACCACTGAGACTTTTCTGTATCGCTAGGTTTATCAAGTGCAACAACTCTTGCACCACGAGGGTTAAGATGTTCTGTTATACGTTTAATTGTACCACCTTTTCCAGCAGCATCACGACCTTCAAAAATCATTAATACTTTTTGTCCTGTAGCTTTGACATGGTTTTGCATCTTAAGAAGTTCTATCTGAAGTTGTTTTAACTCATTCTCATACTCTAAAACTTCAGTTTTTACCCAAACAGAAACTCGTTTTTTTGTACTTTTTTCGTCTCGTTTCTCAGGATTTTTATTATCACCACTTTTACTTTTTCGTCTCTCATCATGAACAATATCGATTAAAGTAGAATCGTCTTGTAACTCATCGTCAATCATAACTCTTTTTGAACCCATTAGCTCTCCTTATATTGATTATGTTTATACAATCATTATAAATCAATTCACTTTAAAAGAGTTTGAAATAAGTTGATTTATATCATTTACCTCAAAAGTATTAGCAAAACAGCTCTTATCTCCACAAATCAAATAACCATTATCTTCTGTAGCCTTATAAAGAGTAAAAGGATAATCAATATTTGTCAATTTTTGTGAAGAATTTTTAATATTGTTTATGCTTGATTTAACAATTCTATCACCTTTTAAATATCTAAAAACCTGTGTAAGCATATATGGAGAATAAATAGGTTTACGTCCTAACTCGTACGAATTATATTCCATAGTTTTAAAAGCAAAGTGAGTGTATTTTTCATCTTCAAGCAGTGTTCCTAGTGCTAAAAGTGTATCAATAATAATGCTTACAGAAGAGGGATAAGTGTTATCAGAGATTTCTGCTATTGTAGTGAATTCACCTGAACTAAAGTTCCATACACCTTTAGTATAAAACTCTTCAAGTGCTTTGTTTACAAATCGTTGTGCATGAATGAGATAGATTTCATCTTGGGTGTACTTATAAGCAGATAAAAGAGCTTGTGATATAAAAGCATAATCTTCTAAAAAAGCCTCAACTTTTGGCTCTTTATGAATGAGAGTAGTGTGGTAAAGGACACCACCGATCACCATAGTATCTAAAAGGGCATCAAGACTCTTTATAGCTTTTACATAATAACTACTATCTGTAGCACTAAGTTTAAAGAGTGAATTTATCATCATACTTGACCAAGAAGTTTGTACTTTTTTATCTATAAAAGGATATTCTCGAGATTGACGTAACTTTTGTAAGAGAATCTTAACATCGCCAAACCATTCTGGAACATTTTCATCTTTAAAATGAATAATATTTTTACCCTCAAAGTTACCAGATTTTGTAACACTCATAGCTTCGCACATACTCTCTATATCTTTATAGTCATTTTCTTCTAAAATATTGTAAACTTCAGCATAAGTGTAAACAAAATAAGTTCCCTCTTCACCTTCGCTATCAGCATCACTTGCACTATAAAAAAGGTTATCTTCACTCATATAGTTGTACCAAAAATCAGCTATCTCTTTAGCTGTTTTGAGATATGTTTCATCCTTGTAAGTAAGATAACTAGCAGTGTAAACATCACAAAGTAGGGCATTGTCATAAAGCATTTTTTCAAAGTGTGGCACGAGCCATTGGTTATCAGTAGAGTAGCGACAAAAACCACCATCGACAAGGTCGTACATGCCACCTTTTTTCATACTGTTGAGTGTGTGAGTTACCATAGCTTTTGCGGCACTATCATCATAAAGTTTATCTATGGTTAAAAGGGTGTTTAGAGTTGATGCATGAGGAAACTTTGGAGCAACAGAAAAGCCACCAACAGAAGTTTGATAGTTGTTTTTTGCTTGAAGCATAAAGTTTTTAGAAAATTCTTCTTTTAAAACTGTTGCTTCTTTTGGATGTTCTACTTTGTTTAAAAAGCCTTCTATCTCATCTGCATTATCAAAAAGTTGTTTATCTGCTTCTCCAACTTTTAGTGCTATAAGGTTCGTAAGTTCTTTAAAACCCATTGCATTTGGGTTGATTTCACTCGCAACAGGCGGTATGTAAGTTCCGGCGAAAAAAGGTTTGTTTTGTGGTGTACAAAAAATAGAGGTAGGCCAACCACCAGCACGACGGTTGAGTAACATGTGTACCTCTTGGTAATGCTTGTCTATGTCAGGTCTCTCCTCACGGTCTACTTTTATACAGACAAAATCTTTGTTTAAAATCTCTGCACACTCTGCATCCTCAAACACAGTCTCTTCCATAACGTGACACCAGTGACAAGACGAATATCCAATACTAATAAAGATTGCTTTATTCTCTTTTTTTGCCAACTCAAATGCTTCATCACACCAAGGCCACCAATCAACAGGATTATTCTTATGTTGTTGGAGGTACGGACTATCTTCTGTTTCTAATCTATTTGCCATTTTATTCTCTAATATTTTATTTTCCATAGAGTAGGGAAATTTTGATGATAGATTGCTTAAGTGTTGCGTTTAAATATAATTAGTGGTATTTTAAAAAATAAGATTTTATTAAAATATTTGTTTAAGTTATATGTAAAGATATATAGTATATAATATTTTCAAATGATAAAACAGGAGTGAGTAGATGAAAAAAAACATCTTTAGCAGCATTCTAATTGGATTGGTGATTTTAGGGTTAGAGGGTGGAGCATCTTCTATTTCTATGAATAGTAAAGCACAAGTAGCTGCTGTAAATAAAAGTTGGAATGCAATCAAGCATATCAAAAATCCAGTTAAGGAAGCTCAAATAGCAGCAGTAAAAACGAATTGGCATGCTATAGAGTATATTGAAAATCCAGTTAAAGAAGCTCAATTAATTGCTTTATCACAAAGTGAAAATGCATTATTGCTTATTGATAATCTTGATAAAGATATTGAGTTGGAAGCTGTAAAAAAAAGGTATTTTATACTAAAAAAGATTAAGAATCCAAGTGAAGAAGCTCAATTAGCAGGGATAGAGCAAAGTTATCATGCCATCAAGTATATTAAAAATCCAACTATAAATGCTCAGTTAGCAGCAGTAAAAAAAGATGCAAGAGCGATACAGTTTATAGAAAATCCAAACAAAGAGGTTCAAATAGCAGCAATAAAGAAAGATTATAATGCTATAAAAGATATTAAAAATCCAGATGCTGAAGCTTCTCATCTAGCATATATAGGTGTTATGTCAGAACAATAATTTTAAAATTTTAGTTTAAGACTTGGTAAATCAGTAGATTTAAAAGCAACTCCATTTCACCTTTGAATGATTCAGAGGTGAAATTTCTCTCTCTATATAGATAATTTCAATACTAATTAATCCCTAATAACTATGTATTCAATTTTATTATAGTTTAAATTATAATAAG
>ERZ890953.304-NODE-304-length-29277-cov-7.517145_pt1 | contig 29277 bp, 24 predicted proteins | sample MGYA00521264_ERZ890953 | MGnify/ENA primary metagenome ERZ890953 (study PRJEB32303, sample SAMEA104408629) | aquatic metagenome | biome: Brackish water; feature: Chemocline; material: water | place: Baltic Sea | collected 2014-10-26T21:54:00 | depth 200 m ...
CGACTACCTGGTCTGCATCTCCTATGGCGGCGGTGGTGGCGGCGGCGGCGGCGGTGGCTGCGGCGGCGGCCGAGGCACCCCCGGCGGCGGTGGAGGGGCCAGCGTAGCCATCCTGCTGATCGGCTCATCCATCGATCTCATCGACACTCACCTGGAGACCGCGGGGGGTGGCCAGGGCGGCTCCGGCGGCAGCGGCGGCTCCGGCGGCAGCGGCGGGGTCGGCGCATCCGGCGGCGGCGGCACCGACTTCCTCTCGGCGGGCGCAGGGGGCCGCGGAGGCGCAGGAGGCAGCGGCGGACGCGGAGGCCACGGCGGCGGCGGCGGCGGCGGCCCCAGCCTGGGCGTGCGCTGCGAGGGCAGCTCGACCCTGAGCACCGACGCGGCCACCAGCTACAGCACAGGGCCAGGCGGCGCGGGCGGCGTCAGCAGCGGCAACACCGGCGCCAGCGGCAGCAGCGCCGCCAGCTCGGGTTGTTAGCCCGCGCTTTGTCCCACCGGCGTGGTGTGCTAGGCTGGTTCCCTACTCGGCCACCGTATCTGGAGACGGCTTGCAGGGACCCCAGCATGCCACCCTGATCGTCGATCCGACCATCAGGGTCGTCCACGCCTCTCCGGGGGCGGCGGAGATCTTCGGCGTCGCCGATGCCAGCGAGCTCGTCGGCACCGACGGCTTCGCCTTGCTCGCCGGAGACGAGGGGGAGCGCGGTCGATCCATGGCGCAGCGCTTCCTCACGAAGCTCCTACCCGGAGAGCGCGGCCCGTGGCAGCTGCGCCGCCGCGATGGGTCAACCTTCATGGCCGAGGTGGAGGTCACCCGGCTGGAGCCGCCTGGCGGCACCCTCAACCTCGTGCTGTCTGTGATGGACACCTCACAGCAGCGCCACACGGCACGGGCCCTCGATCGCGCCCTCGAGTGGACGGATCACCTGCTGGACATCTCGGGCACCATGATCGTCTCCCTGGACGCCAAGGGCCGAATCCGGAGCATCAACGTCGAGGGCTGTCGCATCCTGGGCTACCGCCGGGAGCAGCTCCTGGGCAGGGACTGGATCGAGACCTGCGTCCCGCAGCGCATCAGGGAGGAGGTTCGCGGCGTGGCCACCAAGCTCTACGCCGGCACGGTGGAGCCGGTGGAGCACTACGAGAACCCCGTGCTCACCGCCAGCGGCGAAGAGCGCACCATCTACTGGCACAACACCATCACCCGCGACGAGGACGGCGGCGTGTTCGAGATCCTGAGCTCAGGCCTGGACATCACCGACCGCGTGGAGGCCGAGCGCCGGCACCGCGTGATCTTCGAGCGCGCCGCCAACCCCATCGCTCGCCTGGCCCTGGACGGCACCATCCTGGACAGCAACCCGCAGACCCAGCGGGTGTTCGGCTACTCGGCGGAGGAGCTGCGGGGCAAGCACACCTCGCTGCTGATCCATCCGGACGACCACCAGCGCATGGCGGTGGATCTCGGGGACATCCGTGAGCTCGGGACCTACTACCAGAGGCAGTACAGAGCGCTGCACCGCGACGGCCGCACCATCGACATCGAGGTCGATGTCACCCTGATCCCGGACGCTCAGGGGGGGCAAGAGCTCATCTGCCAGGTGGCCGATGTCTCGGCGCGCGTGCGCAGCGACCGGCTCGAGCGGCTCTCCAACCGCCTGCTACGCATCTTCCACGAGCAGCAGAGCCCCGAGAGCCTGGCCGACTCGTTCTGCCAAGAGCTCCGCGAATCCACGGGCTGCGCGGCGGTGGCGGTGCGACGCCTGGACCCGGATGGCACCGCCCCGTGGCTCGCCAACCACGGCTTCCCCGACGAGCTCGCCATCGCCCCTGGCGCCCTGGCCGAGGGCGAGACCTGCGGCTTCGCCACGATGGTCACCGTGCCCATCCGCTTCCGCGAGGAGCAGATCGGGCTGGTGCAGGCCGCATCCACAGAGCCCCAAGGCGTCCCGCGGGACGTGCTGACCATCCTGGAGGAGTCCGCGCTGCAGCTGGGCATCGCCCTGCAGCGGCTCCATGCCGAGCGGGAGCTGCAGGAGCAGCTCACCTTCCAGCAGGAGCTGCTCGACGCCATCCCCATCCCCGTCTACTACAAAGACGAACGGGGCAGGATGATGGGCTGGAACCGGGCGTGGCTCCGGGCCACGGGCTGGCGACCCTCCGAGGTCGCAGGCAGGCAGGCGCAAGAGGTCCTGCCGGAGCATCTGGCGGAGCTGTTCGACCAGAAGGACCGCGAGCTGCTGGAGCGCCCCGGACGCCAGGCCTTCGAGCACAGCATGACGGCGGCCAACGGCCAGCGCATGGACACCGTCATGCACCGGGCCACCTTCTCCCGGGGAGGTGACCAGGTCGGCGGTATCATCGGGGCCATGGTAGACATCACGGCCCTCAAGCAGGCCACCGCCGCCCTCGAGGACCTCAACCGCGACCTCGAGGCCAAGGTCCTGGAGCAGCTGGGCGAGCTGCAGACCCTCTACCGCCTCTCCAGAGAGCTCGCGTACGCTCGCAGCCTCCCGGAGCTGGGCCGGGCGGCCCTGCACCACCTCCAGGGCCCCGTCGGCGCCGACCTGTGCGTCATGGCCGTCCGCCGAGGAGACAGCAGCGACGTCTACCTGCGCAGCACGCGCCCCCTCGCGCCGCGAGCCATCGCGGACCTCGAGCAATGCCTGGGATCAGCGCTGGCGCGGCTCGGCATCAACCCTCCGGAACCCGGCTACGCCGAGGACCTCGAGGGCCAGCCTGCCGATGGGGTCCAGGCGAGGGTCGAGGCCCTGGGCTCCTGCTACGTGGTACCGCTCCAGGTCGAAGGCCAGGGGCTCCAGATCGGCGTGCTGTTGGCCGCGGCGGAGCGAGAAGAAGCCCTCACGGAGAACCACGTCCGACTGCTTCACGTCGCCTCCACCCAGATCACCGAGGCCGCGCAGCGCCTGCTGCAGCCCCACGGGGCCGATGGCGCCGCCACCGCCTCCCCTTCCACCGCGGGCCCTCGCCCAGCCGCCCCCGAGCTCCCGGGCGTCCGCACCCTGCTGGACCGGCTGCCTCAGCTGGGCTTCCTGCTCGATGGCGCCCAGCGCGTGGTGCACGCCAACAGGGCCGCTGTGGAGCAGCTATCCCTCCAGGATGTGGATCTCGAGGGCCGGACCCTGGGCCACTGCCCCATTCGCTGGGAGTGGAACCGCATCGAACCCATGCTGCTTCCTCGGGCCCTGAGAGCCGGGCCCGCGCGGCTGCCCGATCTGCGCACCACCCACCCTGACGGCCACATGGGCGTGCTGGATCTCTGGCTGCTTCCCATGGACAGTCCCAGCGGAGAACAGTGCACCCTGTTGCTCGCCGAGGACGTCACCCTGCGACGGGAGGGAGAGGGCCGACTCCATCAAGCACGAAAGATGCAGTCCATCGGCCAGCTCGCCGCGGGCATCGCCCACGAGATCAACACCCCGACCCAGTACGTCGGCGACAACCTGCAGTTCCTGGGAGAGAGCTTCGAGGATCTCCGGGGCCTGCTCACGTTGGTCCGCTCTCTGCTGCACAGCCCGGAGTTCGCGGCGCTCCCCGAGCCCATGCGCGAGACCCTGGACGACGCCGTGGAGCGAGCGGATCTCGACTACCAGCTCGAGGAGATCCCCAGCGCCATCCAGCAGGCCAGCGACGGCGTCAGGCGCATCGGCGACATCGTCCGCGCCATGCGCGAGTTCTCCCACGGTGGCGGGCGGGAGAAGTCCGTGGCCGACGTGAACCGCTGCGTGGAGTCCACCGTCACCGTCAGCCGCAACGAGTGGAAGTACGTGGCCGAGGTCGAGCTGGATCTGGATCCCGACCTGCCCAGCATCCCCACCCTGGCGGCGGAGCTCAACCAGGTGCTGCTCAACCTGCTGGTCAACGCCGCCCACGCCATCGCGGCCACGGGCAGTGGCGATGAGCGTGGCCTGGGCGCCATCACCATCCGCACCCGGCGCAGCGAGGCGGGGGTCGAGATCGCCGTAGAGGACAACGGCTGCGGCATCCCACTGGCGCTCCAGCCGCGCATCTTCGAGCCCTTCTTCACCACAAAGCCCGTGGGCATGGGCACCGGCCAGGGCCTGGCCATCTCCCGTACCATCGTGCTGGACAAGCTGGGAGGCCACCTCGAGTTCGTCAGCACACCGGGCCTGGGCTCCACCTTCGTCATCCAGCTGCCCTTGACCGACTGAGGCGCGGCCGACACGAAGCCCCGCGAGCACCACAGAGCAGGGGCTCGCCTTCATGCCGTGGCAATGCAGGTTAAGCGTCAACCATGCCAACGCTCCGACTCCTCTTCGTCGACGACGAGCCTCAGATCCTGGAGGGGCTCCGTCGCTTGCTGCGCACCCGCCGCAAGATCTGGGACATGTGCTTCGTGCAGTCGGCCGTCGAGGCCCTCGCCCTGCACCAGGCCCAGCCATTCGACGTGGTGATCTCCGACATCCGCATGCCCGGCATGGACGGTGTGGAGCTGCTCGAGCGCATCAAAGCCAGCCACCCACACACAGTGCGCATCGCCCTGTCGGGCCACTCCGAGCAGCAAGAGCTGCTGCGGGCCGCCGGCACGGTCCACCGCTACCTCACCAAGCCTTGCCAGCCCGAGCAGCTCGAAGCCACCATCGAGCGCACCACGGCCCTGCGCCAGGTGCTGGCCAACCCCGAGCTGCTGTCCCTGGTCAGCAGCCTGGGCAAGCTGCCCTCCCTGCCCACAATCTACCAGGAGCTGATGCGCGAGATCCGATCGCCCACATGCTCCGCTGCCAGGATCGGCGGCATCGTCAAGCGCGATCTGGGCATGGCCACCAAGGTGCTGCAGTTGGTCAACTCCAGCTGGTTCGGCCTCCCCAACAAGCTGGCCGATCCCGTACAAGCCACCGTGATCCTGGGCACCGAGACCCTGCGCGCCCTGGTCCTGCAGGCCCACCTGTACCAGAGCGGCGGCGCCAAGCGCCCCGGCGGCTTGGACCTCGAGGCCCTGTGGGAGCACAGCATGGCGGTGGCCACCGCCGCCCGCAAGCTCACCGTCATGGCCGGCCGCCCCAGGGTGGAACAAGACATCACCTTCCTGGCCGGCTTGTTGCATGATGTGGGCCGGCTGGTGCTGGCCCAGGGCCGCCCCGCCGACTACCGCCAGCTCATCCGCGACGCCGGCGGGCTGCCCAGCGCCGACCAGGAGCGGGCGGCCTTCGGGGGCTCCCACGCCGAGGTGGGGGCCTACCTGCTTGGGCTGTGGGGCCTGCCCGAAGAAGCCGTCGAGGCCCTGGCCTGGCACCACAGGCCCGGTGAGTGTCCCTTCCGCGTCTGCTGCGCGGCCACCGCGGTCCACGTCGCCGACGCCGCCCACCACGCCCACATCCAGGGCCTGGCCGAGCCAGCGCTCGACCTCGACCACCTCGCCGCCATCGAGCCCAGGGTCCAGACCCAACCTCTGCTCGACGCCTGCACCGCCATCTTCGGCACCGGAGCCCGCCCGTGAACAACCGCGTCCTGTTCGTCGACGACGACACCCACGCCCTGCGCGGCTTCGAGCGCACCATGCGCCGTCACTTCGAGGTCGAGGTGGCGCCCGGGCCCAGGGAGGGCCTCGAGCTCATCGGCCAGCAAGAGGAGCCCTTCGCCGCCGTGGTGGCCGACATGAACATGCCGGGCATGCACGGCATCCAGTTTCTGCAGAGGGTCGAGCGCACCGCGCCCCAGAGCGTGCGCCTGATGCTCACCGGGCATCCCGACATGGCCACCGCCATGAAAGCCGTCAACGACGGCCACATCTTCCGCTTCCTCACCAAGCCCTGCCCCCCCGGCGTGCTCAAGAAGGCCCTGGACGACGCCATCGACCTGTTCCACACGCGGCAGACCGAGCGGGAGCTCCTCGAGAACACCTTCCGGGGCAGCATCTCGGTGCTCACCGACGTCCTGGCCGTGTCCAACCCCATCGCCTTCGGCCGCTCCCAGCGCGTACACCGCTTGGTGGTGCAGCTCTACGCCGCCATGCAGCGCGCGATCGGCTGGGAACAAGAAGTGGCCGCGATGCTCAGCCACCTGGGCTGCATCACCGTGCCCTCCGAGACCCTCGAGAAGGCCATCCGCGGCGAGCACCTGTACTGGGAGGAGCGCCGCCTGCTGCGCCGCCATCCGCGGGTGGCCTACGACCTGCTGGCCGCCATCCCCCGCCTCGAGCAGGTGCGGGAGATCATCCGCTGGCAGAACGCCAGCCTCGACCCCAAGGACGAGCAGGAGCAGGACCAGGACGGGCCCACCAAAGAAGCCGTGGCCGACGAGACCGAGCAGCCCGAGCCCAAGAAGATCCCGTTCGCCTCCCGGGTGCTCAACCTGGCCATCGACTTCGACACCCTCGAGGCCAGCGGGCTGGTGCGACGGGACGCCCTGGACGCCATCCTCGAACGCAAGGGCCAGTACGACCCCGAGATCGTCGCCGCCCTGCGCCGGGTGATGGGCGAAGCCGGCGAGGCCATGGCCCAGGCCATGTTCGTCAAGGACCTCCGCACCGGGATGGTCCTGTCCGAGGGCGTGACCACCCGCAACGGCCTGCTCATCGTGGCCCGCGGCGCCGAGGTCACCCCGGCCCTGCTCGAGAAGCTGCGCTCGTGGGTGGAGCTGGACCGGGTGGTGGAGCCCCTGGTGGTCGAGACCACCACCAAGGTCAAGCTCGCGGAACGCGACTAGCCACGATGGACATCCCCCCCCGTCAGCGGACCTGGCTGTACCTCGCCGCCTTGCTGGGCACCGCCCAGCCGCTGGTGACCTTCGATCTCTACGCCCTGTTCTTCAACCACACCGCCCACACCGGGCTCCCCACCCGCTGGCTCGCCGTGGGCCTGGTGGTGGTGGCGGTGGTGGCCTCGGTGGCCTGGTGGTTCGAGCGGCGGAGCCCCTCCCGCAGCTGCCGAGCGCTGGCGGTGTCCATCGCCGCGTTGGGCCTGGTGGGCGCCGCGAACGTCCTGGCCTTCGAGCACTACAACGTGATGATGGGCTACGAGGTCTGGGTCAAGACCAAGCACATGCCCGCCAAGTACGCTCCTCCGGGCATGGGCTTCCAGCTCCCCAGCCCTGACGCCATGGCCCCCGACCCGCCCGACCAGCCCGACCAGCCCGCGCCCGGATAGCCCCTGTGCGCCCCCGGACGCCGCGGGCTACCCTGCCGCCTCCACGACCATGACCACGCCCTCTGCCGATCCCCTGCCCTGGTGGCGCGACCGCAGGCTGCTCCTGCTGGTGGCGGTCACCGTGGTGCTCAGGCTGCTGATCGAAGGCCTGTGGCCCTTCGAGGCGTGCGTGCGCGACGAGTGCATGTACCTGTTCACCGCCGAGCGCATGGCCGAGGGCCAGGGCATGACCGCCAGCAACGGCTGGATCTGGGCGCCGGCCCACGTCTTCCTGCTGGCCGTCACCCACAAGCTCAGCTGGGGCAACGCCGCGGTGCTCAAGGTGCCCCAGGCCCTGTTCTGCGGCGTGGCCGTGGTCACCCTGTTCCGCCTCACCCAGCGGGTGGCCAGCGAGCGCGCCGCCGTGGCCGCCGCCTGGATCTATGCGCTGCACCCCACCATCGTCTTCTTCGCCACGCGGCTGTGGAGCGAGACCATCTACGCCACCCTGCTGCTGCTGGGGCTGCTGGGGCTGATGCGCGCCCGGGACGCCGGGTCCCTCCGCAAGGCCGCCCTCACCGGCGCCCTGGTGGGGCTGTGCGTGCTGCTGCGAGGCGTGGCCACCTACATGCTGCCCATCTTCGCCCTGGGCCTGCTCTGGGGCCGCCTGCGCGAGCGCCGAGCCTGGGGGCAGGCCCTGGTCCTGGCCCTGGCGGCGGCGCTGGTGGTGGCGCCCTACTCGGCCTACGCCACCCACAAGTTCGGCACCTTCATCATCTCCGACCGCACCATGGGCCAGATGATGTGGCTGGGCAACAACGACTTCCCGCCCATCACCTTCGACATCGGCAACGGCCAGCTCACCCAGCGCAAGTATAGCGGCTACGCCGGTCAAGGCCGCGAGCACTGCGCCCCCAAGGAGCAGCCCGTCGAGCGGGATCGCTGCGAGACCGCTGCGGGTAAGGCCTGGATTCGGGACAACCCCCAGGAGTTCCTGCGCCGGGTGCCCCTGCGCCTGGCCCAGCTGTTCAACCCCAACTCCTTCCTCACCCGTCACCTGCGCCAGGGGGGCTGGAAGCACCTGCCCAGCGCGGTCGACGAGCTGATCTGCGCCGCGGTGGCGCTGGTCGCCCTGCTCACGGTCCTGGGCTCGGCCCTGGGGGTCTGGAGCCGGCGGCTGGGGGCCTACGCCCTGGTGGTGGGCCTCACCACCGCCTACCACCTGGCCGCGGTGGCCGCCCTGGCGGGCTTGAGCCGCTACCGCGTGCCCCTGGACGTCATCTGGCTGCCCTTCGCGGGCATCTTCCTGGCAAACCCCGTCGCCACCCTGCGCGCGGTGATCCACCCCTGGTGGCGCTCCCTGGGAACAGCGGCCACCCTCTGCGTGCTGCTGTGGTTGATGCTGTGGTTCCTGCCCGCAGGCTTCCCCTGGTGGGAGACCGACTACCCCTTGTGGTCGGGGTGGTTCCAGTGAGCGCCCCCCGCGGGTCTCTGGTGGTCGCGCTCCTGGCCGGCTGCATCCAGCGCCCCATCCCCGCTGGCGATCCCGCGGTTCCAGACGTGGTGCTGGTGTCCATCGACACCCTGCGGGCCGACCACCTGGGCAGCTACGGCTACGAGCGCGACACCTCCCCCTTCATCGATGGGCTGGCGGCCCGAGGCCTGCGCTGGGAACATGCCCGCGCACCCGCGCCCTGGACTCTACCCTCCCACGTCACCATGCTCAGCGGCGTGCTCCCCCAGCACCACCTGGCGGTCGAGGACGACATCGGCATCGCGCCGGACCTGCCCCTGCTGGCCGAGAGCCTGGCAGCCCGGGGCTTCGCCACCGGCGGCTTCACCTCCACCCTGTTCGTCTCGCGCAAGTACGGCTTCGAGCGCGGCTTCGACCACTTCGACGACGGCGGCATCACGACCACGAAGCAGAACCTGGCCGGCGAGGTCACCGCCACCGACGTGGTCGACGGCGCCCTGAAGTGGCTGGGCCGACGCGAGGCCGGGGAGCCGGTCTTCCTGTTCCTGCACTTCTACGACACCCACTACGCCTACGACCCGCCCGCTCCCTTCGACACCCTGTTCGACCGTGCCCCCCGGGACGACGACGCGCGGTACAAGAAGTACCACCACTACCTCGAGCACCCCCTGGACCCCGCCCAGCTCGAGCACCAGGTGGCCCAGTACGATGAGGCCATCCGCTATGTGGACAGCGAGCTGGAGCGCCTGCACGCCGCCCTCGAGGCCACCGGGCGCCAGGCTACCTGGGTGATCACCGCCGACCACGGCGAGGAGTTCGGCGAGCGGGGCAGCTGGGGCCACGCCCACACCCTCTACCCCGAGCAGCTGCGGGTGCCCCTGGTGGTGTCGGGAGCGCGGGCTCCGACCGCAGGTGTGGTGCAGCAGGTGGTGGGTCTCGAGGACATCGCCCCCACCCTCGCCGGGCTCGTGGGCGCCGAACTGGCAGCGGGCGACGGCCGCGTCCTGGCCCTCGATCCTGCTGCCCAGACCGATCCCGAGCGCCGCTTCCTGGCAGAGACCAGCCGCTTCGACACCCAGCGCATCGGGCTGTGGGAGCACGGGATGCGCCTCGACATCGACCAAGCCGCCGATGCCCGCCAGCTCTACCTCACCGACAGCGACCCCCAGGAGCGCTACGACCACCTGCTGGATCTGGACCAGCCCCATGTGCAGGCCGTGCTCCTCGAGAGCCACCTGTGGGCCGCCCTTGGCGCGCCCTGGGAGTGCGCTCAGCCGGGCACGGTCAGCGCGCGCGGGGGCCTGATCATCCAGGCGGCTCCACGGGGGCGCAAGCTCGGCTGCGCCGCCGGCGATCGCTTCGCGGTCTACCCCCTGGACGCCGAGATCTCCCACAGCGCCGACCCCGTGCGCTACCGCGCAGGCGAGCACCCACCCGAAGCCGGAGCTCCCCTGAGATGGCACGGCGGCCTAGGCCAAGCCGTGCGGCTCACCCCCGAGCAGCGCGCCCAGCTCGAAGCCCTCGGCTACCTGCAGGCAGGCCCGGACGACAGAGAGTGAAGATGGGGCCGAACCGGCCCCTCAGCCCACGCTTCAGCCCTTGCCTTCTTCACAGCTGACGGGCTTCTTCTTCTTTCCGGCAGACCTGCCGGGGTTCGGGTTCCCTCACGTGGGCACGCCCAAGGCCGGGAACACCACCGCCTGCAGCAGTACCCAGACGCCGATCATCAACAGAAAGGTCAGGTTGTCGTCCACGGAGCCCTCGGGTGCGGAGTTCATGGAGCCATCGGCGCACCCGATCGTTACGCACTGAGACCGTCCGGGGGCTCACACGGATTTTTCTTGGAGATTTCTCCATCCGAATGTAAACGTTCAGCCTGCCCGCAGGCACTGTGGGTCTGAAGTACCAACCGGCGGTTTGTTCCATGGACCTCGAGGCGCTGTTCGACAGGATCCTGCACGCGGTAGAGGAGCAGGCCTACCTCACGCCCTCGGCTCATGTGGATCCGCAGCAGCAGCAGGCCATGGCCGAGATCGCAGGCGCCATCCAGGCCGCCGACTTCGATCCCGACCACCTCCGCGGCCTGATCCACGGCTACCACCGTCAGGGCCGCATCGACCGCGTGATGATGCTCAGCGCCCTGCACGTGGTGGCGGCGCATCCCTCCGTCGCCGACTGGGCCGAGGCCGGCCGGCTGGTGGCCGAGCAAGAGCAGGCCGCCATGGAGCTTGGCGGCCCGCGGCTGCAGGCCAACCTGGCCTCGGTGGAACGTCACCGCGGCGTGGTGGCCTTCCTGCAAGAGCACCACGAGATCGCCCTGGACTACTTCTCCCGCGCCTTCGAGCGCCAGCACAGCGCCGAGAACCTCGGCAATGTGCTGTGCTGCCTGCTCGCCCTCGGCGAGACCGATGACGCCCTGGACCTCATCGGTCGCGTCCGCCGGTCCTTCCCCGCCGCCCTCGTCTCCGATCTCGAAGATCGCATCGTCCGCGACCCCGACCTCGCACTCCTCCGCAACAGGGAGCTGCCCTCATGACCAGCCTCATCTCCGCTCTGATCATCGCGCTCTCGTCCATGGGATACCCCGGGCTGGAGCTGAACACCCTGGATGCCAACGACCCGGTGCCCTGCTCCGCGGTCGAGACGCCCTCCGAGGGCAACGAGGTGCCATGGGGCCCGGCGGCAGGCCCAGACTCCCGCAAGATCTCGAACGGGTTCTAGGCGGATGCAAGACTTCCAACACCAGCTCCAGCAGCTGCTGGCCAACAGGAAGAGCCCCGAAGCGCGGGCGTTCTACCTGTCGGTCCTCAGCTACGTGGAGCGCCGTACACAGTCCCTCTGGCGACAGCGCTATCGGGATCTCCTAAGCCAGACGGACCTCGAAGAGGCCGTGGCCGACGTGGGCATGCGCCTGATGACCGGCGCGCTGGCGCGGTTCCGGGGCAACACTCCCGGCGAGCTGTACGCCTACGTCCGCACCATCACCGATCGCAGCCTGGGCCGGATCGTGCGCAAGCGCCTGCGCGAGCGCGAGATCCTCAACCAGGTCAGCGCCGACCAAGCCTCGGACCTGCTGGGCAGCGTGCCCAGCCCCGACCGGGACGCCGAGATCCAGGCCGAGTGCCCCCTGGCCCAGCGGGACAAGGACTACCTGCTGCGCCTCATGGAGGCCGGCTCCAAGGCCGAGTACGCCCGGCGCCACGACCAGAGCCGCGCCGCGGTCACCCGCATGGTGCAGCGCATCCAGAGCCGCATCGACGCCCTGGCTCACGACCAGCGCGTGGCCGTGGACGTCTGGATGCACCAGCAAGCCCGCGAGATCCTCGAGCAGCAGGTCGGGGCAGCCCAGGCCTAGCCCCAGCGGGGGGCTATCCCTCGTCCACCAGCACCTGGCGGAAGTACTCCACGGTGCGGGCGATGCCCTCTTCGAAGTCGACCTTGGGCTCCCAGCCCAGCTCGGCCTTGGCGCGGCTGATGTCCGGGCGGCGGCGGGTGGGGTCGTCCGGGGGCAGGGGCTGGTAGATGATGCCGGCCTTGTTGCCGGTGAAGCGGTTGATGTGCTCGGCGAGCTCGAGCATCGAGCGCTCCACCGGGTTGCCGATGTTGCAGGGCTCGCCCAGATCGGACTCCATCAGCCGGATCAGGCCATCCACCAGGTCGGAGACGAAGCAGAACGAGCGCGTCTGCTCCCCGTCGCCGAAGATGGTCAGGGGTTCGCCGCGCAGGGCCTGGCCGCAGAAGGCAGGGATCACCCGGCCGTCGTGCAGGCGCATGCGCGGGCCGTAGGTGTTGAAGATGCGCACGATGCGAGTCTCGACCCCGCGGTAGCGCTGGAAGGCCATGGTGAGAGCCTCGGCGTAGCGCTTGGCCTCGTCGTAGACCGAGCGGGCACCGATGGGGTTGACGTTGCCCCAGTAGGACTCCACCTGAGGGTGCACCGCCGGGTCGCCGTAGACCTCGGAGGTAGAGGCCAGCAGGAAGCGGGCGCCGTCGATGCGGCAGCGACGCAGGCAGTGACGGCTGGCGTCGGACCCGGCATACAGGGTCTCGAAGGGCAGCTGGACGTAGTCGATGGGGCTGGCGGGAGAGGCCATGTGGAAGATGCGATCCACCCGCCCGGGCACCGGCAGCTCGCGGGTGACGTCGGCCTCGACGAAGCGGAAGCGCCGGTGCTCCGCGAAGCTAGCCAGGTTGTGGCGCGCCCCCGTGACGAAGTTGTCCACGGCCACGACCTCGTGGCCATCACCGAGCAGCCGCTCGCAGAGGTGGGAGGCGACAAAGCCGGCGCCGCCGGTGACGATGATTCGCATGGGACACTCCAGTGTGGCAGGCAGGGGTCCTAGCGCCAGGCCGCCCGCGCGGCAAGCGGGCCGAATGGAGATAGGGAACCGTCAGGAGAACCCCCATGACCTACTCCCTGTCCGACCTGGCGAACGGAGCCGACACCGTCCTCAACACCAGCCTGCTGGAGCTGGCCGGGACCAGCATCACCCTGGCCACCCTGCTGGTCTTCGGGACCATCGTGGTGGTCACCTTCAGGCTGTCGAAGATGCTGCAGCGGGTGCTCGCCATGTGGTTCCACCGCCGTGGGGTCGAGGCGGAGGGCAGCCTGGGGGTGATGCAGCGGCTGCTGCACTACGCCATCGTGGCCATCGGGCTGGGGATCGCGCTGCAGACCGTGGGCATCAAGCTGGGTGCGCTGTTCGCGGCTGGCGCGGTCTTCGCCGTGGGCATCGGCTTCGCCATGCAGAACATCGCCCAGAACTTCGTCTCGGGCTTCATCCTGCTGCTCGAGCGCAGCATCAAGCCTGGGGACGTACTCAATGTGGACGGCCGGGTGGTGAGGGTGGTGGAGATGACCATCCGCTCCACCATCGTGCGCACCCGGGATGGCGAGGACCTCATCGTCCCCAACGCCAACCTGGTGCAGGCCACCGTGAACAACCTGACCATGCGTGACAAGACCATCCGCCTGCGCGCCACCGTAGGGGTGCACTACGACTCCGACATGCGGCAGGTGCGCGACGTGCTCGAGATGATGGCTGCGTCCCTGGACTTTCGCTGCGCTGAGCACGAACCACAGGTGCTGCTGCTGGGCTTCGGCAGCTCGAGCGTGGACTGGGAGGTCTCCATCTGGACCGAGGACCCCTGGGCCTCGCGAAAGGACCTCTCCCGCCTGTACGAGGCCACCTGGGACGCCCTGCAGCACGCCGGGCTCACCATCGCCTACCCTCAGGTGGATGTACACGTGGACGCCCCGCTGGTGGAGGCCATCACCGCAGGACCCAAGCTGGTGGGTTAGCTATAGCGAGGGAAGAACCATGGACATCCAGAGCTTCACCGCCGCCATGCAGCCCTTCATGGGGCGGGTGCTGCGCGAGATCGGGCCGCGCCCGCCCTGCAGCGAGGCCGAGCGCAAGCTGGGGGCCGTGCTCGAAGAAGACTGGCGCGGGTTCTGCGACCAGGTCGACCTGCACAGCTTCCACTGCCACCCCCGCGCCTTCCTGGGCTGGATCCCATGGATGGTGGCGGTCTACCTGGCGGTGCTGGCCAGCTACTGGCTGTTGCCTCCCCTGGCCTTCATCCTGGCCTGCGGCGCCACCCTGGTGCTCTTCCTCCAGGGCATCCGCTTCCGCGAGCTGCTGGATCGGTTCTTCCCCATGGCCCAAGGCCACAACGTGGTGGGCGTGCTGCGGCCCCGGGGCGAGATCGCCCGGCGAATCGTGCTGATGGCCCACCAGGACTCCGCCTACGAGTTCACGCTGTGGCAGCGCTTCGGGAACCTGAGCGTGCCCATGATGGTGCTGGTGGGTGTGGCCTTCGTGTGGATGACCCTGGGCTCCCTGGCCGCCGCCATCGCCTGGTCCCTGGGTGGCGTGGATCACGTCGCCTTCACCGTGATCGGCGTGGTGGGCCTGTGCCTGTACCCGGTGGTGGGCCTGTTCGTCTTCATCACCGCCTGGACCCCGGTGCCCGGAGCCATGGACAACCTCAGCGGCATCGCCGTGATCTCGGCCCTGGGGCGCGCCGCCGCGCGGGGAGCGGACGACGGGCTGCGCCTGCTGGGCAGCACCGAGATCGTCCTGCTGGCCACCTCGTCCGAGGAAGCGGGGCTGCGAGGCTCCCGGCGCTTCGTCCAGCGCCACCGGGCACGGCTCGAGCGCACCCCCACCTACGTCATCAACCTGGACGGCATCGGCGACCCGGCCCACATGGCATTCATCACCCGGGAGCTGTGGCAGGGCGTACGCCATGACGACGCCCTGATCTCCCTGGGAATGGACTGCGCCCAGCAGCAGGGCCTCGAGGTCAAGCGCATCCAGCTGCCCGTGGGGGGCACCGACGCCGCCTCGTTCGCTCAGGCCAAGATCCCCAGCACCACCCTCATCTGCCAGGACAGCACCCGGCTCGTGCCCAACTACCACACCCGCCTGGACACCCTGGAGAACATGGATCCCCGGGCCCTCGAGCAGAGCTTCCAGCTGGTCCTGGCCATGATGCAGCGCCTGGACACCGGCGCCCTCGAGCTGGCCAGCGAGCCCGCCGAAGCCTCCTGGGGCACCCAGGACCCACCCGCACCCGAGCGGCCGCCCCTCGACACGCCCTTGGAGACACCATGATCCACGCCCTCCTCGCGCTCACCCTGGCCAGCGGCGTCGGCCTCGGCTCGGAGATCACCCTGCAGGGTGCCCTGGGAGGCCACGCCACTCTCCCCGGCTACACCGTCATCCAGGGGGCCCCCGGAGCGCCCTGCGCGCTGGACTTGTCCGTCCAAGCCGATGGTGAGATCAGCGTCGACGCGCTGGCCTGTGAGGGCCCCAATGAGGTGACGATCCGGGCGGCAGTGGCCGGCTGGAGCTTCGCCTCGGTCCAGCCCGCCCAGGGCCAGGACAAGGTCACCCTGAACCTCGAGCTCCGCCCCGTCACCGACACCATGGGCAGCACCCAGCTGCAGCTCTTCGTCAGGGTCCCCGGGGGTCAGCCAGGCGGCGTCGCGGTGGGCGCCCTGCCCGACAGCGCCGACGGGCCACCCACGGTGCTGTTGTCCCAGGTCAAGGTCAAGAAGCGCGTCTCGCCCAAGATGCCCGAAGAGGCCAAGGAGCTGAACATCACCGAGGCGCGCTGCCAGCTGCGCTTCTTCATCGACGAGCGCGGCGTGCCCTACGACGTCGGCACCGACGAGTGCCCGGAGGTCTACGTGCCCAGCGCCATGGAGGCCGCCTGGCAGTGGCGCTTCGAGCCCATGCTGGTCGATGGGATCCCCACCAAGGCCCAGTTCGTGTTGGTGATCGTCTATCGGCTGAAGAACTAGCGCGTCAGCGGCAACCCCACGGGCGGGATGCGCTCGGGCGGGACGGAAGGCGCCGGCGCGCGCCCCTTGGCGGCGGCCTGCTCGAGCACGGCGTCCTCCTGGGCCATGGCCAGGATGCGCAGGGTGTCCCAGCTGATGCGGGTGGTCTCCTCGAGCTCCAGCCCGCTGATGGTGTCGAAGGTGTCTTCGGGGGTGTGGTAGGGGGCGTGGGCGCCGGTGGTGAACAGGAAGGCGATGGGCACGCCCGAGTACTGGAACCAGGCGTGGTCGCTGTTGGGTGAGGCGTCCAAGGGCGTGACTGGGAAGTCCTCAGAGGCCTGGGTGGCCAGCAGCGCGTAGAGCTCTTCGGAGCCGTCCTCAGTGCCCCCAAAGTCGATCAACCCCAGCTCGTCACCGCCGCCCACCATGTCGAGGTTGAGCATGGCCACGGTGTCTTCGATGGGGTGAGGCGGATCGATGACGTAGTACATGGAGCCCACCAGGCCGAGCTCCTCCGCGTTGAAGGACGCGAAGACCACGGTGCGGGCAGGCTGGACTCCCCACTCGGCGAACAGCTGGGCCAGCTCCAGCAGCACGGCGGAGCCCGAGGCATTGTCGTCGGCCCCGTAGTAGACGGCGCCGCCACCGTCGGTGCCCAGGTGATCGAAGTGGGCCCCCACGAGGATCACCTCGTCCGCCCGCTCGCCGCCCGGGATCTGGGCCAGCAGGTTGGGCACGGTGATGGAGGTGACAGCGGTGGAGGTGACCACCCGAGCGTTCAGGCCCGTGGTCCGGGGGTTGGGCTGGAGCTCGGCGTCGATGGCCGCGGCCCAGGCCTCGAGCTCGGGGAGGTGGGCCTCCAGAGCCCCTCGGCCCACGAACAGCGCCGGGAACTCGGGCTGGTAGTAGGCCTCGCTGAGGGTGCCGCCCTCGGCTTGGCCGTCGCTGTGCTGGTAGTCGGTGAACAGCAGCATGGCCCCCGCCCCGTGCAGGGCAGCGTTGGCGGCCTTGTAGCCGAAGGTGTACAGGTCGCCGTCAGCCTGAGCGGCGGCGTTCACGGGGCAGTGATCGCCGAGGTCCCAGTCGTCGCTGGGGCCGTGGCGCATCACCACGGCGATCTTGCCCTCGAGGTCCAGCCCGGCGTAGTCGTCATAGCCAGCTGGATCCAGGGGGCAGCGCGGGTGGTCCGCCGCGTCGTAGGCGGGCACCGTGAGCCCGTAGCCGACAAAGACGAGCTCGGCCTCGACCTCGCCTGCGCCCGAGTAGCCGAACAGCTCGATGCCGTTGCCCTCGCTGTAGCCCGTGCCGTCGATGTTCAGCTCCGACGGCCCGGTGACGGTGAAGCTCTCGAGGGGGAAGGCTTGGCGGAAGCCGCCGTTGTCCCCTGCCCCGGCCAGGCCCAGGGCCTCGAAGTGATCCTCGATGTAGGCCTCGGCCAGCTGCCCCCCGGTCGTGCCAGGCTGACGACCCGCGAACTCGTCGGAGGCCAGGGTCTCCACATGTCCCAGCAGGCGCCCCTGATCGGGCAGCCCCGGCTGGGCCAGGGTGTCGGAGGTGTCGTCCACAAGGGAGTCGCTGTCAGGGGTGCAGCCAGCAGCCAGCAACACCAGGGCGTACAGAGGCAGGGTGCGACGCATCGTGGCTCCTATCTGAGGGTGTTTCCGTCGGCGTCCTTGGCCAGGCCCATGCCGATGATCACCATGTCGATGAGTGCCCAGACACCGCAGCCGCCCCCGGTGATGAGCTTGAGGGCCCCCAGGCCGGTGTAGCCCAGGTAGAAGCGGTCGACCCCGAAGGAGCCAAGGAACATGGAGAGCAGGAAGGCGGTGCCCTGCTCACGAGTAGGTGTGCCCACCCTGGGCCGCGCCAGGGGCTGGCCCGCATCGTCGCGCACGCTGCCCACTCCGAACAGGATCACGTCGATCAGGGCCCACAGCCCGAAGCCGCCGCCCGTGAAGAGCTTGAGCAACCCCAGCCACACCTGGCCCAGGTAGAAACGATCCACGCCCCAATATCCAAAGAGAAAGGAGAGCAGGAACGCCGTGCCCTGTTCGCGCTGCGCCATGGGAGGGACCTCAGTGAGTGCTGCAGGCCCTCCTATCGCGGCGGGCAGGCTCAGCGCCGGATCAGGATGTCCACCCAGGCCCAGCCCCAGTTGTCGCTGGTGGTGCAGTACATGATCCCCTCGAGGGTGCCGACGCGGATGGTGTCGGTGGACAGGGCGTGGGCGACCACGAAGTCGTAGGCCGTGGTGAGGTAGGTGGTGGAGCTTGCGTAGTCCACCGTGGCGCCCCCACAGGCGGACCCGCAGCTGTTGGCGGGCAGGCCCCAGTCCTCGGAGCCGAACTGGAAGGCCAGCGGGTTCGAGCTGGGGATGGAGGTGGGGTAGGTGCAGCCGGCGGTGGAGTTGCCGGAGTCGTAGCGGAACAACACCTCGCTCCAGGAGAAGCCCGCGAGGTTGTGGTACTGGGTGTCGAAGCCCTCGCCCCACACGGCCACGGCCGTGCTGACCTGGAGCCAGCCGCCGCCGTCGGTGCTCATCTCACAGGTCCACCAGTTGCCCTCGGACATGAAGTAGCTGCCATCGGCGGCCGCGGGGTTGTCGGCCAGCACGGCCGTGCAGTCGGCGGCGGGGCAGTCCAGGGCGGTGCCCAGCACGCCGTCGTCCACAACGCCGTCGCAGTCCTGATCCACCAGGTCGCAGACCTCGGCTTCTCCCGGGCTGATGTTGGCGTCGGTGTCGTCGCAGTCGCCGGCCGCCGCGACGTACCCGGTGGGGGCGTCGCAGGCGACGTCCACCATGGTGACGTTGCCGTAGCCGTCGCCGTCGCTGTCGAGGTACCAGGTGGCGGCATTGACCGCGCTGGCCTCGTCTACGGTGCCGTCGCAGTCGTCATCGTCGCCGTTGCAGTACTCGTCGGCCCCCGGGTAGATGGTGGCGTCCACGTCGCTGCAGTCGTCGGCGTTGGCCACGTAGCCGGCGGGCTGACTGCACGCGACGGAGGGAGCCCGGCCGTTGCCGTAGCCATCGCCGTCGGCGTCGAAGTACCAGGTGCTGGCGTCCACCGCGCTGTCCTCGTCGATGACGCCGTCGCAGTCGTTGTCATCGCCGTCGCAGTACTCGTCGGCCCCCGGGTGGATGCTGGCGTCGCCGTCGTCGCACTCCTCGCAGGAGGCCCAGCCGTCACCGTCGCTGTCGGCGTAGCCCACATGCCCGTCGCAGTTGTAGTCGTTGGGGTCGGCGCAGTCGGTCTCGGCCGCGCCCGGGTGGTAGTCGGAGTCGCCGTCGTCGCAGTCGCCGTCGTGCTCGACATAGCCACTGGGGGCCGTGCAGGCGGAGACCGAGAGGTCCGTGTCACCGTAGCCATCTCCGTCGCCGTCCAGGTACCAGGTGGTCAGCAGGCCCTCGTCCACGATGTCGTCACAGTTGTCGTCGATGCCGTTGCAGACCTCGACCGCCGAGGGGTAGACCTCAGGATCGCCGTCGTCGCAGTCGCTGCCGAAGGGGTTGTAGCCGTCGGGGCTGGCACAGGCCTGGGTGGTGGTGTCGGGATCGCCGTAGCCGTCGCCATCGGCGTCGCGGTACCAGGTGTCCTGGACGCCCTCGTCCACGTCGCCGTCGCAGTCGTCGTCGATCTCGTTGCAGACCTCGTCCGCCGCAGGGTTGACGTCGGGGTCGCCGTCGTCACAGTCCTCGTCGTCGAACCAGCCGTCCTGGTCCGCGTCGAGCCGCGTGTCGACGGGCCCGGTGTCGTCCTTGGGCTCGATGGGCTCGGTGGGGCAGCCCACCAGGAACACCGCGGCGAGGATGGTGAGGGAGAGTGCGCGCATTGGGCCTCCAGAGCTCGCTCGAGCGACAGTGGATGATAGCGACAGTTAGCGCCGTTGGCATCCACCACGCCATAGTAGCTCACATCAGAGTCACGCGCGACAAGCCGACCCCTGCGGCGGCGATCAAGCGGGCATGTCGCCGTCGATCTCTTCGTAGCCGCTGTCGTCGATGATCACGACGCACTCGACGAAGTTGTACAGCGGCGCGTCCTGGCTGCCGGTCCACTGGTTCGCCAGCAGCTGACACACACGCCGCTCGAGCTCCCGCATGCCCTGGCCGCTCTCGAGCTCCTCGGGGGGCGCCCCAGCCACCGTGACCGCGACGCGATTCAGAAGCTCGCGGGCGTTCGTGTCCAGGAAGACGGACAGATCCCGATTGTCCACCACCAGCTCCACATGGAAGGCGACATAGCGGTCGCTGTCCTGGAAGAACACGGTCCGGCTGCCCTCGGCGGGCAGGGAGACGAAGAAGGTCTCCGAGGGAACGATCATGTCGCCGTCGATGGGGACCGCGACGTCGCCGGGGCAGCCGACGGCGCCGATGGTGACCAGCAGCAGGCCGGCGCAGACCAGGCTCTTGCGGCGGGGCTGGAAGCTGGTGCGGGTGGGGTAGCGGGGGGTGGATACGGCCTGGGCCTTCTGGCGCTCCATGGAAACCTCTGAGGTAAAACACTCCGTGCGCCCGAGGGGAATGCAAGTGTCGTGCCGAGGGCACACACCGTGGTCAAACCTGCGTTTTCGTAGCCATCAGGCAAAGCCTGAGCGGCCAGGTCGCCCCCGACCGTGACAGCCACGCCATGATAGAGTCCTCTTCCCCTGTCGGAGTGCCGGAGCCAGGATGCGCTGCTGCCCCATCAACCAGCTCGCCGCCCTGGGCGTGCTCGCAGCCCTGGCCAGCGGCCCGGCCCGAGCCCAGCAGGACGGTCCCTCGGACCCAGGCGGCGACAGCTCGGACCCGCCCTCTCCGACGGCAGGCGACGAGGAGCTGGTGGTCACGGGCCAGCGCAGCCCCGAGCAGGCCTTCGCCTCCGCACGCTCCGTCGCGCTGGTCACGGGCCAGCAGCTGGGCGAGCTGGCCCCCCGGACCACCCCTGAGGCGCTGCTCGACACCCCTGGAGTCTTCGTCCAGCAGACCAACCACGCCGGCGGCTCCCCCATCCTGCGCGGCATGATCGGCCCGCAGGTGCAGATCCGCTTCGACGGCGTGCGGCTGAACAACAGCACCTGGCGCACAGGTCCGGTGCAGTACCTCAACCTGATCGAGCCCCTGCTGGTGGACCACATCGAGGTGCTGCGGGGGCCCGCGTCGGTGCTGTACGGCTCCGACGCCATGGGCGGGGTGATCCAGGTCTTCCCCCAGGCACCTCAGGACTACCGCGGCCAGGACACGCCCAGCGCCCACGGTGGCATGACGCTGCGCTACGCCCACGCCAACCGGGGCAAGACGGCCAGCGGGCACTTCGAGGGGGGCCTGAAGGGCTTCGGCCTTGGGGGCGCGGTGACCTACAAGGTCCTGGGCGATCTGCACGGCGGCGGGCAGACCGATCTGCAGCCCTACAGCGGCTACACCCAGCCATCGGCCCTGGTCATCGGCGAGCAGCGCCTGTCCAAGGGTCCCCTCGAGGGCTGGGCCGTCCGGGCCGGCTTGCTCTACAGCCAGATCGACGACGCCGGCCGGACCGACAAGCTCTACGACGCCGGCTCTCTACAGCTGTACGACAACACCGAGCTGCTGGGCTGGGCCAAGCTGCACATGGACGAGCCGGGCCAGGGCCTCGAGGGCGACCTCACCCTCTCCTACCAGTCCTTCTTCGAGCGCGAAGACAACCTCAACGTAGACCAGCAGCTCGAGCCCACCATGGGCGGGAGCCGAGACGAGGTCGAGGTCGGCACCCTGGGCTTGGACCTCCAGCTCTCCAAGCGCCTGCTGGGGGATCGCCTGCGGGTGCTGGCCGGGGGCGAGCACTACCGCGACCGGGTAGGAGCGCGCGCGTTCGGCCGCGAAAGCAGCGAGCTGGCTTGGAGCACGGCGGACACCCTCAGCTACCCCGACGGCTCGTCGTACCGGCAGTCGGGTGCCTTCCTGACGGGTCACGCCCAGCTGCTGCCCAGCGCTGGCGAGCACCAGATCGAGGCCAGCGCCGGGCTGCGCTACCACGGCGTCAGCGCAGACGCGCCCGCCCAGGCGGATCTGCCCACGGTGAGCTTCGGCGCCGCTGGCGCGGTGGGGCATGCCTCCCTGCGCCACGGCTACGCCGACCGGGTCTCCACCGCCCTGAGCTTCTCCCAGGGCTACCGGGCACCCAACCTGGCAGAGGCCGCCATGCTGGGCGACACCGGCGAGTACTTCCACATCCCCAACGCGGGCCTGACCCCCGAGCGCGCTGACACCCTCGAGCTGATCAACCGCGCCAGCCTGGGTCGCATCGACACCCAGCTCGCCGCCTACCACACCTGGCTGCAGGACCCCATCAAGCGCCAGGAGACCACCTGGCTGGGCGAAGCCGCGATCGACGGAAAGCCTGTCGTCCACAACGTCAACGCCGACGCAGGGCGCATCATCGGCGCCGAGGCCGGGGCGGGTGTGGACCTGGGCCGGGGCCTGAGCAGCTCGGCCCACGCCACCTGGACCTGGGGCGAGGAGCTGGTGGAGGGCGACGACCCGGTCCCACTCTCCCGCATCCCTCCCCTGTTCGGCACCTGGAATCTGCGCTACGACGCAACCGACAAGAAGCTGCGGGCCTTCGTCGAGGCTTGGGTCAGGGCCGCGTCCAGCCAAGCCCGCCTGTCACCCGAGGACGAGTCCGACAGCCGCATCCCCGACGGGGGCACCCCGGGCTGGTGGACGCTGAACTTCCGAGTGGGCATGGGAGTCTACAAGCAGACCCGGCTCACGCTGGGGGTCGAGAACCTCCTCAACGCCGAGTACCGCTACCACGGCTCCGGCATCGTCGCGGCGGGCATCAACATCAACGCAGCCCTCGAGGCGCGCTTCTGAGTCAGCTCCACATGGGCCCCTCGAGGGGCTCAGGCTGCACCACCACCCGATTGCGCCCCTGCTCCTTGGCCTGGTAGAGCGCCGAGTCGGCCGCATGGATCAGATCACCAGCCACCACGCGGGCCCCCGCCATGCTGGCGGCCACACCGAAGCTGGCGGTGACGCGCGCGCCCTGATCGGCCAGGGTGGGCAGGGCTTCGATGGCGAGCCGCAGGCGCTCCGCCACCAGCTGGCCATGCTCGAGGTCGTGACCCGGCAGCACCACCAGGAACTCCTCGCCCCCGTAGCGCCCCACCAGCTCTTCCCCCAGCTCGGTGGACAGCCTGGGCGCCGTGGGCTCATCCCCCAGCCTGCCCAGCAGATCGTAGCCCCGCAGCAGGGCGGCCACGGTGGCCGAGACGTCCACCAGGACGCGGTCACCGGCGGCATGCCCCAGGGTGTCGTTGATGCCCTTGAAGTGGTCCAGGTCGTACATCACCACCGAGACCGGCAGGCCCAGGCGGGCGGAGCGAGCCAGCTCCCGCTCGAGAAGCCCGATCACCATGCGCCGATTCCAGACCCCCGTGAGGTAGTCCACCCGTGCTTGCCGCGCGAGGCGCTCGCCCATGCCCCGCAGCCGCTCCCGGCTGGCCAGGGTCCACCAGCTGAAGAGCAGGGTGGTCATGGCCAACACGATGGCACCGATGGCCACCATGAACAGAGAGCTCACGCGGTCTTCGAGCTCGCGGCCAAGGGCGGCGCTCTCCAGCTGCAGCGCCCGCTCGAGGGCCAGCATGGCGTCCGCCAGCTCCGTGCGCTTGTCGTCGCTCAAGGGTGGGGCCGGCCGGTCCACCCGCGCCAGCGCGACCTGAAAGGCCAGGGCCGCCCGGGGACCACAGTTGCCCGGCACCAGGCGGCCCGCCCTGATGCTGAGCTGGTCCACCGCGCCCCGCCAGCTGGCGAGGGCCTGTTCCTGGTGGTCCGACCCACGGGCCAGCTGGTCCTGCACCGCGTCCACCGCCGCCAGGGCCACCACTCGCTGACCCTGCGCAACCCGCGCGTCCTGGATGGACAGCAGCAGCCACGCAGTCCAGGCGCAGAACAGCAGCAGGGCCGCCGTGGCCAGGGTCAGGCCTGCTCGGTAGCGGGGGTTGGCCGTCACGCGGCTCATGGATGCAACCTGCTCTGAAGGGGTATGGGTTGTTAGCATAGGGTCACCCCTGTCACCATCGACCCGGAGGAGATGCCCATGCGGCGCAGGCTCTACCAGTTCGCGGCCATGTTGTTGGCTCCGATGATCGCGACCGGCTGCCCCAAGGACGACACCGGGAACGGTCCCGAAGGCGACACCGACACCGACACCGACGCCGACTCCGACGCGGACGCAGACGCGGACGCAGACACCGACACGGTGGACTACGGCGCCCCGAGCATCCGCTACCTGTTCTCTGGCACCGTCACCAACGCCGCCACGGGCGATCCGGTCCAGGGCATCGAGCTGGACTTCCAGGGCATCACCACCGCCTCCACCAAGGAAGGCGTCTGGTCCATCGACACCCAGGCCGCCGACTACTGTGCCGACGCCTGCGTGCTGAACGCCCATGACGTCGACGGCGAGGACAACGGGGTGTTCGAGGACCTCCAGGTGGCCCTCGCCCCCACCCAGACCATGGGCCACAGCCCGGAAGAGGGCACCTACGAGCAGTTCGACATCGCGGTGCCCATGAACCGCCTCGACAGCGAAGACACGGCCGTGCCCGTCGAAGAGCCCTAGGCCCAGACCCGCGATCAAACGTAGGGGAGCAGTTTATCTGCTCCCGCCTCCACGCCGCCTACGCGTCACGCCCGCGAGCGCCGCGAGCCACAACAACCCCAGGGCCCCGCCACCGCTCGCACAGCCGCTGCAGCCCTCGTCGTCCTCGACGGCAGGGCCGTCCCCCGTGTCGTCCGCTGGGGGTGTGCCCGTGTCGTCACCGCAGGGGCTCTCGGTGTCCCCCGTGGCGCCGCAGTCGGCGTCGTCCCCGTCGGCGACGTCGTCACAGTCATTGTCGATGCCGTCCTCGCAGTCCTCTTCGGCGCTGGGGCTGACGGCCGCGACAAGGTCGTCGCAGTCGTCTCCGCCCACCACCTCGGCGTCGTGCCCGTCACCGTCCACGTCGCGCAGGTCACCGTCCGCGCAGTCGTCATCCACGTCGTTGTAGGGGATCTCGGTGGCGTCGGGGTTCACCGCGGCGTCGCCGTCGTCGCAGTCGTCACCGCTCACCGCCTGGTCGTCGAAGCCATCCTCGTCCACGTCCGTGAGATCGAGACCGTCACAGTCCTGGTCCACGCCGTCGTAGGGGATCTCCGGCGCGTTGGGGTAGGCCTGGGGGTCCTCGTCGTCGCAGTCCTCACCGCCGCACTCCGTGCGCCGCACACCGTCACCGTCCTGATCGGGGTCCATGCCCGTGTCCGGGCACTCGAGCTCGCAGTCGTTCGCGCCGTCCTCGTCCTCGTCGCGGTAGTCCAAGACCCCGTCGCAGTCGTCATCGAGGGTGTTGAAGCACAGCTCCCGGGCGCTGGGGCTGACCGCGGGATCGCCGTCGTCACAGTCGTCGCCGCCCACCACATCGGCGTCGTGCCCGTCGCCGTCCACGTCCGTGAGATCGAGACCGTCGCAGTCCTGGTCCAGGCCGTCGTAGGGCGTCTCGGGCGCGCCCGGGTACACCGCAGCGTCGGCGTCGTCGCAGTCGCCATCGCTGACGTCGAAGCCGTCGCCGTCCTGGTCGAAGTGGGCGTCGGCGTAGAAGACGTGCAGCCGGCCGACGTCGCCGGCTGTGGTGGAACCCGAGCTGTCGTCTCCCTTGTAGGCGGGCAGCACCAGATCGGCGTGGCCTCCACCGTCCAGGTCGCCGGCCCAGGCCAGCACATAGGGAAACTCCGCGTTGTCGTCGGTGCCGTCGATGATGCTGTCGGCGCTGGACAGGCTGCCCCCGGCGGGGGCCGAGGAGCCCAGCACCAGATAAGCCCGGCCGCTGTTGGAGCCAGCGTCGTCGGCGCCGGTGGCGCCGATGAGCAGGTCGTCGTAGCCGTCGGCGTCCACGTCCCCCACCCCGGTGGCGGAGCGACCGGCATAGTCCAGGGCGTCCTCACCGGTCCAGACCGCGTCCGCCATGGACAGGCTGGCTTCGCCCGACCAGCCCGTCGCCGAACCCCGCAGCAGGTAGACCGCGCCGGCGTCGCCGGCGGCCAGATCGCTCTTGTAGGAGGCCACCAGCAGGTCGCGGTAGCCGTCAGCGTCCACATCGCCGGCGGGGGAGACCACCAGCCCTGCGTAGTCACCGTCGGCCTCGCCCACGAAGCCAGCGTCTGCGAAGGTCTCGATGGGCTGGTCCGCAGCCCAGCCCGCGGCGCGCCCCAGGATGACGTACGCCTTGCCAGCGTTGGCCAGGGTGGTGCCCGAGGCGTCGATGGTGTCGTAGCAGTAGGCCCCCACCACCAGCTCGGCCAGGCCATCGCCGTCCAGATCGCCCGGGCCCGTCACCGAGCGGCCGACATAGTCGCTGTCATTGGCCCCGGTGAAGCTGGCCGCCGCGCTGGCGATGCTCGCCTCGCCCGCTGCGCGGCCCGCGTCGCCCAGGATCAGGTAGGCCTCGCCGGCCTTGTAGACCACCGAGCTGTTCCAGCACCCGCCGACCAGCAGATCACCCAGGCCATCGCCGTCCACGTCCCCGAGCCCCGCCACAGCACGCCCCACGCGGTCGTACTCGTCCTCGCCCAGCCAGGCGGCGTCGGCGGAGGACAGGGACACATCCGTGCCCCACCCCGCCGCGGCCTCACCGTAGACCAGGTAGAGCTTGCCCGCGTCGTTGGCGACCTCGTGGTTTTCATAGGTGCCGATGGCGATCTCGTCGAAGCCATCGCCGTCCATGTCCGGCACCAGCCCCAGCTCGAGGCTGGTGTACTCGGCGGCGGCGGTGCCCACCCAGCTGGCGTCGGCAGAGGACAGGGCGCTGTCCCCCGACCAGCGCGTGGGGCCGCCCAGCAGCAGATAGCTCTCGCCGGCCCCGCTCCCGCCGTCGTCGCTGCCGTAGGCACCCACCAGCAGGTCGGGGTAGCCGTCGCCGTTCACGTCGCAGTTGCCCGCGAGGGTCCGGCCTGCGTAGTCGGAGACGGTCTCGCCGGTCCAGCTGGCGTCGGCCTCGGTGTCCAGCAGGGAGGTGGGGAGGTCGGCCCACACAGGGCTCACCCACGCGGTGAGGGCCAAGACGATCACGAGGGTGCAGGATGGCCGCGACATGGGTACACCTCCTGGGACGCCCTATCGCATGATGCGCGGACTCGTCGCCGCGCGGATGGAAGGAACGGACATGGAAGTCATGATCTTCGGCGCCCGTGGGAGCCACTGTGTCAGCGGCCAGGAGTTCGTCAAGTACGGCGGCCTCACCACCTGCGTCGCCATCAAGACCAAGAAGTTCTGGATCGTCTTCGACGCGGGCATGGGCCTGGTCGAAGCGGGCAAGCGCATCGTCGCCGACCCGGACAACATCACCGACATCTTCATCTTCCTGTCCCACCTGCACAACGACCACATCGAGGGCATCAACTTCTTCCCGCCCCTGTACATGGGCAACTTCAACATCCACATCAGCGGCTTCGGCGAGTCCAGCCAGGTGCTGCTCGAGCGCATCTCCACCACCTTCTCACCGCCCTACTTCCCCCTGGCCCTGGGCGAGCTCAAGTCTCAGCTCGAGACCACGGTAATCGGCGAGGACGAGGTGATCGTCTTCGACGACGACGAGGGCAGCTGGGTGCTGCGCAACGTGTTCCGGGATCCCTTCGCCAAGGGCCACTTCTCGGTCTCGAACTGGTACCACCCCAGCCACCCCCGCGACGGCGTGCTGCTGTTCAAGCTCAACTACGGTGGCAAGGTGGTCATCTTCGCCACCGACGTCGAGCTGTACGGCGCCGGCCAGGACCGCCGGGTCGAGCGCCTGTGCCAGGACGCCGACGTGGTGATCATGGACGCCACCTACACCGACGAGCAGTACTTCAACCCCGACTACGTGGTCCAGGGCTACGGCCACAGCTTCCACTCGGCGGTCATCGGGCTGGCGGAGCGCTGCAACGTCAAGCACCTGCGCTTCCACCACCACGACCCCACCGCCACCGACGATCACCTCGATCAGGTGGACGCCAAGCTCAAGGCCCTGCACCCCGAGTGGGGCGTGGCCAAGGGCAACGAGATCATCGAGATCTGACGGCACGGCGGGAGCCGTAGCGGCTGACGGAGTCCTCCCCTGCGGTCGAGCGTTCACCGAAGCCCACCGCAGGGGAGCAGCCCATCGGCTCCCGCGAGCGCCGAGAGCGCCCCTATCGCTCCACGATCATGGACACGCCCATGCCGCCGCCCACGCAGAGGGTGGCCAGACCGCGCTTGCCGTCGCGCTTGATGAGCTCGTGCACCAGGGTGGTGAGGATCCGTGCGCCGCTGGCCCCGATGGGGTGCCCGATGGCGATGGCGCCACCGTTGACGTTGGTGATGCCCATGTCCAGCTCGAGCTCCCGCGCCACGGCCAGGGCCTGAGCCGCGAAGGCCTCGTTGGCCTCGACCAGGTCCAGGTCGCCCATGCCCAGCCCGGCGATGCGCAGGGCCTTGCGGGTCGCAGGCACGGGGCCCACGCCCATGATCTTGGGCTCCACGCCGGCGGTGGCGTAGGAGCGGATGGTGCACAGGGGCTCGATGCCCAGATCGGCGGCCCGCGCGGCGGACATGATCACGGCGGCGGCGGCGCCGTCGTTGATGCCCGAGGCGTTGCCGGCGGTGACTGTGCCGGTCTTGGAGAAGGCCGGCCGCAGCTTGGCCATGCCCTCGAGGGTCGCGCCGAAGCGGGGGTACTCGTCGGTGTCGAAGACGGTGACGCCCTTGCGGGTCTTGATCTCCACCGGCACGATCTCGTCGGCGAAGCGGCCGGACTTGACGGCGGCCTCGGCCTTGTTCTGGCTGGCCACGGCGAAGGCGTCCTGCTCCTCGCGGGACAGGCCGTACTGCTCAGCCAGGTTCTCGGCGGTGGTGCCCATGTGGTAGTCGTTGAAGGCCTCCCACAGGCCGTCCTTGATCATGAGGTCCACCAGCTCGGTGTGGCCCATGCGAGCGCCCCAGCGGGCCTTGTCCATGGCGTAGGGCGCCATGCTCATGTTCTCCATGCCGCCTGCCACGATGATGTCGGCCTCGCCAGCCTTGATGAGGCTGGCCGCCAGGCCGACGGTGCGCAGGCCGGAGCCGCAGACTTGGTTGAAGGTGAAGGCGGTGCTCTCGATGGGCATGCCGGCCTTGATGGCCGCCTGGCGAGCCACGTTCTGGCCCATGCCGGCCGTCAACACGCAGCCCATCATCACCTCGTCCACCTGGCCGGGCTCGACGCCGGCGCGGGCGACCGCTTCCTTGATCACGAGGGCGCCCAGATCGATGGCGCTGACGGCCTTGAGGGCGCCGCCGTAGGAGCCGATGGGGGTGCGGACGATGCTGGCGATCACGATGTCCATGGTGTTCTCCTGAGTCGAAATGGGAACGATGAGTCGAAATGGGAACGATGAGTCGAAATGGGAACGATGAGTCGAA
>ERZ890953.305-NODE-305-length-29230-cov-28.604079_pt1 | contig 29230 bp, 23 predicted proteins | sample MGYA00521264_ERZ890953 | MGnify/ENA primary metagenome ERZ890953 (study PRJEB32303, sample SAMEA104408629) | aquatic metagenome | biome: Brackish water; feature: Chemocline; material: water | place: Baltic Sea | collected 2014-10-26T21:54:00 | depth 200 m ...
GAGAATGACGGTATCCTGGGCTTGCCCATGATCCGCAACGGCAAGACCCTCGACCCTCGCGACCCCGATTCCGTGAAGGTCTGGCAGCTCGAGACCGCCATGGGTTCGGCCATCGAAGTGTTTGCCGGGGCCGACGCCATCCGTGTGCCGCCGACGCGGTTCGCGCCCATCAAGCGGTGCAGCGATTTGCTCGACGTTCGGTCCGACAACTTCGTGCTGACCGATGACCATCGTGTTGTGCCCAACCCCGAGCGGACGCTCGGCCGGTGCGTCATCACCCTCGACGACCGCTATTACAAGTTCGTAGACGATCTCGAAATGCGATTTCCGCAGGGCCCACCGTCGTTGCGTGCATGTGCGAGCTTGACGATCGAGGGCGACGTGACGTTCGGTGCAGCGGTTGTGGCGACAGGAAACGTCGCACTGAACAACGAGAACGACGAAGGGGTGACCATCCCCAGCGGAGAAGTATTGAGCGGAGTTTGTCGGTGGTGATGATGGGTAGCTGTTCAGGCACGATCGAATCAGAAAAGAATGCAACGGTTCGCCCCCCACGACATTGATCAAAGTGGAGGTTCTCCCGGGGCCGCAACGCGACCCTGAGAGAATTCGGGCGATAACAGAATGTTTTTCGAACGATAGGTTATGAAGGGGCCCCGGTCATCGATCGGGGCCCTGCTACGTCCACAGCCGCAACGTCAAATCACGAGGCCTTCGTCGCCGCCTCCACTGTCACCCGATTCACTCTGGGCCAACGCCTCATGATCGCGGCCTTGAGTTCCCCGGTGACCGCCTCCACTCGCGCCGCCGTGACGTTGTCGCGGTAATCGAGACTCATCGTCACCAATATATGCTCCGGTCCCATGTGGAGGGTCAGCACTTCGTGCACCCGCTCGACGCCGTCCATTTCAAGGGCGAGTCTTCTGACGCCCTCGACCACCTCCGGCGACGCACTCTCGCCAATCAGCAGCCCCTTGGTCTCATAGGCCAGCCACGCCGCCGTTGCGCCGAGGATCAGTCCGATGATCACCGAGGCCGCACCGTCGAGCCAGGCCAGGCCTGTGATGTGCGCCAGCCAGATGCCCAGGAACGCCACGATGATGCCCAAGATGGCAGCAGTATCCTCGAACAACACGACGAACGTGGAAGGGTCCTTGCTTTCACGAACTGCCCGCAGGTAGCTGTGCTTGCCCTTGCCGCGACGGAATTCCCGCAACGCGAAGGCCCATGCTCCGCTCTCGAACACCAGCGCCAACGCCAGCACGATGTAATTGATGGTGGGGTCGTCCACATGTTTCGGGTGCAGAATATGGCGCACGCCCTCGACGATGGATACGCCCGCCCCGACTGCGAAGATCAGGATCGCCACCACGAAGCTCCAGAAATACACCTCTTTACCGTGGCCGAAAGGATGGCGCTCGTCGGCGGGGCGCTGGGCGCGCTTCAGGCCTAGCAACAGCAGCGCCTGATTGCCGGTGTCGACGATGGAGTGGATACCTTCCGACAGCATTGCGGAGCTGCCGGTGACAGCGGCTGCGGCCAGCTTGGTGACGGCGATCAGCGAGTTGCCGACTAGGGCGGCGTAGATCACGAGACGAGAGCCGGAAGCGGACATGGGTCCTCCTGATGGGGCCTGAGTGCGATATGGATAGTAACGGCTGAGATGCAGGGCCGCCAACAACGTGGATTGTCGGTATCTCCCACCGAGACGCTGGGTTGAAATTTCAATATCACAATCCTATTGTGGGTGGGTTCGAGACTGTAACGATCCAGATTCCTGGAAGGTGACTCATGAGCAGCGATCCCCGCTTCCGCTTCGCATTGTTGTTCTCCGCCGCCATGATGCTGTCCGGCTGTGGCGGCACACCCGACGATACGGCGGCCGGCGGTCCTCCCACCGCGGCCCAGAAAAGTACCTTCGGCACCATGCCCAAGGTCATGGCCGCAACGGACAATCCGCTGACCGACGAGAAGGTCGACCTCGGCCGCATGCTCTACTTCGACGCCCGTCTGTCCGCGAGCGGCGACATCTCCTGCAACAGCTGCCACGTGCTGGCCGAGTACGGCGTCGACGGTCTGGCCACGTCGCCGGGTCACGCCGGCGATTTCGGCGTGCGCAACAGCCCGACCGTGTACAACGCGGCCATCCACTTCGTCCAGTTCTGGGACGGACGCGAGCCGACAGTGGAAGCCCAGTCCAAAGGCCCCGTGCTCAACCCGGTGGAGCACGGCCTGGCGTCGGCCGAAGCGGCCGAGGAGATCCTGCGCGGCATTCCCGGCTACCGTCCGCTGTTTGAGGCCGCGTTCCCGGGCCAGGACGAACCGGTGACCTTCGACAACTTCGCCCTTGCCGTGGGCGCTTTCGAACGCAAGCTCGTCACCCGCGGCAAGTGGGACCGTTGGCTCGTGGGCGACGGCAGCGCCCTGAACGAGCAGGAGGTGCGCGGCCTGAACACCTTCACCGAACTGGGCTGCACCACCTGCCACATGGGTCCCGGTCTGGGCGGCAACCTGTACCAGAAGATGGGCCTGATCGAGCCCTACCCCACCGATGATACCGGACGCTTCCAAGTGACCGGCGCCGAGACGGACAGGTTCATGTTCAAGGTTCCCGGCTTGCGCAATGTGACCGAGACCGGTCCGTACCTTCACGATGGCTCGGTGGACACTCTAGACGAAGTCGTGCGGATCATGGTCCGTTACCAGCTGGGCAAGACCGTCACCGACGCTCAAGCTGCTGACGTCGTGGCGTTCATGACGGCGCTTACAGGAGCCTTGCCCACGGAGTACATTGCGGCGCCGGAGCTTCCCGCCGACAGCTAGACGTTTTCGATGAGACAGAAGAGAAAACGGGCGACCTCTTTGGTCGCCCGTTCTCGATCAGGAAGCTGATGAACCCTCAGAAAGATAGAAAATAGATATCCCCCTGGAGCGAGTGACCATCGAGCCACGACCGCCCTGCAAGATAATGGTCGAAGACATCGGTGCGTGACATGGCGTGCCAGAGCAGGCGCACGTCGGCGCCGTCGGCATCATTAACCGAAAATTCTACGAGGACCATTTTGTCCGCGCTACCCAGGACATCCGTCAGCGGCAGGTGGTAGAGATGCTGTCCGGTCGCTACAGGAATACGCAGTCCCTGGAGAGCGAGCTGTCGGGTTGGACGTTCACCGTCGAGTTCTCGCACGCGCACGGCCAGGCTGATCGTGGCATCGCGGTCCGACACCAGCCGCACCGCCACGCCCGCCAAATCATAATCGCTGACAGGGAACGATTGTCCCGCCCAAAGGCCGGGTGTGAGGGTCGGTGTCGTGGAGGTGCCTATCGTGCAACGCTCGTCGAACAATCGCGCACCCAACGGAACATCGTCGACCGATGAGCCGGAAGGGGCGGGCGTGAGAATGGCGAAGTCATCGGATCCGCTTGATAGGTAGGCGGTCACAAGATGGGTGCGTCGCAACGAGGCCCACAGGGCGGGTGCAACGTCCTTGTTGGATCGTCGCTCGCTGCCGGGCTGGGTCCCCAGCAGCAGGACATGGTCGGGGTGCGATGCCAGGTCGGCCACGACCGCGTCCACGTCGCGCACCTCGCCTCCCAACAACGTGGCCTGGGAGGTGGCGAGCGGCACATCGAAGAAGAAGTTCAGACCGGGACGAACGGGCCAGAACACGGCGGGTCCGTCGACTTCGTCTTGGATGAAGTCGCCGAGCACTTCGAGGGTTTCGATGCGTTCATCCGTGAGGCGGATTCCGCCGGTGTCTCGCTCCCATACGGCCAGGCCGTCGCGGTCGGCGTTGACGGCCAGCCAGACCGGTTCGGCGGCGAGGGGCAGGAAGGCTACCGCAGCGAGGGCCAGAACGAGGATCGATGCTGCACGTCTGCGCTGAGCGGGGGCGGCCGGAACCAGCAGGGGCATCAGCCAGAGGGTCCCCAGCCATCCGCAGGCCAGGTGGATGGGCTCGCCGCGCACCGCGGCTGTAGACCACCCGGCTAAGGCGAAGGCCGCCACGGCGGCTAAAGTGGGATCGTTGCCACGGCGCCACGCGGTCCAGATCCCAAAGAGCGGCAGGACGATCAGGCTCAAGTACAGCAGCCGCCGCGCCAGGATCAGTCCACCGACGTGCCCCGGCCAGGCAGGAGTGAAGGCCTCTCCCGTCTGGTGTTCGGCGAACAGCTGTCCCGCGACCTCCGGAGTTCGGAAGGTTTCGACGGGCGACAGGCCCATCTCGGCGCCGAAGCGAGTCAAGGGATAGGTGACGGTGTCCCACACCGCAGGGCCGAGGGCGCCCGTCAGTGCCGCCGCCAAGGCGAGCACGGCAAGTCCGCCCGCAAATCCCGCTGCGGTCAGTGTCGGCATCCTCAGACTCGGTCGGCGGCTCCTGGTCAGCACCCACGTCCCTAAGATGATCACGCCGCCATACCCCGCCGCGTCGAAACCGAACGAGGCCAGACCGGCCCAGGCCAGGCCCAGCAGCAACCAGCGGCGCGGCTCTGCATGTTCGTCGAAACAGCGTGCCGCGAGCAACGCCAGCGCGCCGGCCGCCAGGTAGCGGGGCCGGTTGGCTTCGAGGGCGAGGGCGCCCAGAGGAACGATCCAGGCCAAGACGCGGTGACCTCGCCGTTGTGCCAGCTGATAACCGAGAGCTGAGCCGAGCCCGACCGTCACGGCCTTCAAGGCGACAAGGGCGAGTCCATTGCGCCCGACCACCAGCAGGAATCCCGCGAGCAGCACGAATTTGGCGGGACCGTAGATGGCAAAGAGATCGCGGTAGAGCACACCACCGTCCGCTACGACATCGCCGCCCAACAGCCACAGGCCGTCATCGAGCAGATTGATGCCCTGGGAAGCAGCCAGAAACTCGATCACCGCGGGGAGCAGGAACGCGAGCATGACTGGCCAGGATCGTACGAGGCGTCGGTACATGAAGACTCCCGGACAGAAGGTGGACGACGTCGTAGAAGTATGGGCGATGGAACGGGCGACGGGCAAGGCCGGACAATGCCCTTGCATCCGCCCGGACCATCGTCGATTCTGGCTCGACCATGAGCATCCACGTACGCACCACCGTTCTGCTCACCGCCGGTCTGCTCCTGCTGGCGTGCGTTTTGGTGCTCTCCGCCTGGCTCTGCGACGACGCCTACATCACCTTCCGCACCATCGAAAACCTCGTGACCGGCCACGGCGCCCGCTGGAATGTGATCGAGCGCGTGCAATCGTATACCCATCCCTTGTGGATGCTGATATTGGCTGGACTGCGGGCGATGACCGGGGAGATCTACTACACGAGCATCATCACCTCCCTCGTGTTGAGCCTCGGCGCGGCGTTGCTGATGGTGCGCTCGGCCGTCGATCGCGGGCGTGTGGCGCCGCTGCTGATCTTGGCCCTCGTGATGTCGCGGTCCTTCGTGGACTACTCGACTTCTGGTCTGGAAAACCCACTGACCCACCTGTTGCTCGTACTGTTTTTGCGTCGCTGGTGGATATCGCACCGCGCCCCCGCCGATACCGACCTGCGCCTGCTTTGGGCGCTGGCCGCGGGCGTGCTGTTGTGCCGCCTCGATTTGATTCTGTTGCTGGGCCCGCTGCTGGGATCACTCTTCTGGAGCCGACGCGACAAGGCCGGCCTGCGCGCCGCCGTCGTGGGGGCGTCGCCGCTGATCGCCTGGGAAGTGTTTTCGGTGATCTACTACGGCGTGCCGTTTCCGAACACGGCCTACGCCAAGCTGGGCGCCGGAATTCCCTGGTTCGATTATGTGAAACAGGGCGGCATGTATCTGGGGGATTCGACCTTGTTCGATCCTGTGATCGCCCTGGTCATCGTGGCGGGTCTCGTCGCCGGTTATGGATCCCGGCGCCGTGGCGATCTGCTCGTCGCCGTCGGGACGACACTCTACCTGCTCTATGTCGTCCGAATCGGCGGCGACTTCATGGCCGGGCGCTTTCTGACGGCGCCGCTGGTGGCGGCGCTGATGATCCTCGGGCGCCGCACGCTCTCGTCGCTGCGTTACGCTTTGACCGCCGCCCTGGTGATCGTGGCCGTAGGCTTATGGGCGCCGCGGCCGGTGCTGCTTTCTGGACCCGATTTCGGTCTCGATGTCGAAAAAGCCGTAGGCGATCACGGTATTGCCGACGAACGGGCGTTCTATTATCCCACCACGGGACTGCTGCGCGCTCAGCGCGGGGCTTATCACATTGACCATCCGTGGGCCATGAACGGCCGCCGGGCTCAACGATCGGGACGGCCGGTCGTTTCGAAACGGACCATCGGGTTCTTCGGGTTCTTTGCCGGTCCGGGTGTCCATGTGATCGACCGGTTCGGCCTCTCCGACCCGCTGGTCGCCCGCATCCAGCTCCCTGCCGGCAGCGAATGGCGTATCGGCCACATCCTGCGCGACATCCCCGCCGGGTACATGGAAAGCGCGCTGTGGGCCAGCAGCGCCGTTGTCGACCCTGAATTGGCCGCCTTCGACGACAAGCTGCGACTGGTGACCCGCGGACCGCTCTTCACGTCGGCGCGTTGGCGCGCGATCGTGGAGCTCAACACACCCTGACGCCTCCGGTGTGGAGGCGGGAGGACCTATCATGAAGTTCGTCATGATCTACCACGCCGGACCTGCCTACGATGCTGACCTCTCCGTCGCAGAACCCGGAGTCCTCGCCGATCATGTGAAGCTGATGCACAACGTCATGGAGCGCGGCGTGATGATCATGGGCGGGCCCTTTACCGACGGCGCCGGCGGGATGTCGGTGCTGGACCTTCCCTCTCGGGCCGATGCGATGGCGATCGCCGATGCCGATCCGGCGGTGAGCAGCGGGCACTTCGAAGTGGAGGTTCGGGCTTGGGATACCTCGGATCGGCGGACCTGATCAGCCCGCCAGAATTCGCAGCCGCCCGTCGAGATCGTCCGGCACCGTAAACACGAACTTCTTACCCTGTTTGGCCCTTACCAACACCCCTTGTGCCGCCATGGCGAGCAGATCCGTCCGCGAGGTCTGATAGCTGGTACCGTGGGATCGTCGATGCGCCCCGATGGTGTACGTGTGGCCGGGATTCTGCAGGGCGTGCCTCATCACGTCGATCTGTCGGTGGTTCAGGCGACCATGCCAGGGCGTAGCGTCCTCGATGAATCTACCCATCTGTCTTAATTCCATGGGCTTACGCTCTAAGTACTGAGCCAGCTCGGTGGCCGCCCGCAGCAGCACGGCGAGCTGGTTGAGCACGAAGTAGGTGGTGTCGTCTTCATCGCTTTCGACGTAGAGGAATGCCCTGGTGTAGCGTGAGGGATCCTCTTTGAGGACCTTCGAAACCGCCCAGAAGGCACAGCGATCGTACCGGTGATGCAGCATCGACCAGGTGAACAGAACCCTTGCCAGTCGCCCGTTGCCGTCGCGGAACGGATGATCATGAGCCAGCTGGAAGTGAACTAGAATCGACCGCACGATTGGATGGAGAGAGGATTCCGGGTCGTTGTCGTTGGCAAAAGCACATAAAACATCAAGACGGTCTCGAATTTCAGCGGCCGGCGGCGGCGTGTGCAAGATGCTGCCTGCCTGGTCGTGAATATGGACTTTGTCGCCGTCGCGTCGCAGTTGACCCACATCTGATGGGTCGAGGGCGCCGTCGGTCAAAATGCGGTGGAGTTCAACGATGAGAGCAGGAGTGACGGATTCTTTTGCGAGATCCCGAACTCGACACAGGGCCCGGTAGTTGTTCACCACCATGCGCTCCCCCACGTCGCGAGGCGGACGGTTCTCGCGGACCAGTTCCACTGCATCGCGGCGGGTCATCGGCGAGCCTTCGATTTGACTCGAGGCGATGGCTTCGTCGACGGCCTGGCGGAACAGAAGCGCGTCGCGGGTGCGGCGGACGACGAGCTGTTCCGCAGGCTCGCAGGCAAGGCTGTCGACCCGGCCCAGAAGGTGCCACACGGCCTCGGCGGGAACGAACTTGAAGGGCCCACCAGCAACGTTGCGCAACGGCAATTCCCTGCTGATCGAAGCCCGCGCCAGCTTGATGGCCAGCCACCAGTGTGGGTGCTCGAGGCCGTCCGGAGGTGGGTTCCTGCGCAGGGAGTCCCAGTGTCGGTAACGGCCCCCGGGGGCCGCTCCTCCCGCCTGTTCCAGGGAGCCGATCAGGGTGTCCAGGTCGGCATTACTGCGTACGTTTGCGGCGGTCGACTGGGCAAGAGTAGGGGGCCTGGAGGGGATATGCATGGGATCTCCTTGATTGTACTGATACTGATATTATTAGTAATAGGATAAAAGTCAAGACTAGCTGATATCGTTGATCATATTGAGAAAAGGCAGCTAATACTAATATTTAAATAATTAGTAAATACTTGTTAATGCATTGAATTAATGACCGTTATAGAAAATTGGGCCGTGTTGAATATCATTCCAACACGGCCCTTCACGAGTGCGATTTCATCTACCTGTACATGTTCTTCAGCTCACTCCAACCCAGATCTTCCGCCGGGAGAGCCTCGCCGAAGCTGGCGGTGCCCGTCGGGAAGGTCGCGTTGGTCTGGTTGCCGAGGGCTCCGCCCATCGTCAGTGCGTCGGTGGGAATCATGCCGGCGAGGGGCTTGAACAGGAAGGGTCCGGGACCGTTGTCGGGCACGGGCTCGATGGAGATCACGGCGACAAAATCGCCGCTGTCGAGATCGAAAATCGGGCCGCAATGGAAGGCCGTCAGGTCCTGGCCGGGGAACGGGGGGCCGCCGCCGTTGCAGCCGGCCGCATCGGAATCGGTCATGGCGGCGGAGTCGAACGTGCCGGTGCTGTAGGGCATCGGGGAGCCGCTGGAAATGTCGACGATCCAGCCCTCGTACGTCCATGAAGATCCGAGGCTTGGCAGCCCGACCAGACCGGCTGCGGGGCCGGGCATCGACAGGTACCAGATGCCCTGGTTCCCGTTCATGGTGTCGACGCTGTCGTCGCTGGGTGTGGCGAGGATGTAGGATCCCGTGGCGGAGGCCAGCATGCTCAAGTCAGGAAGAGCGGCGGACATGTCCGACATGCCGCCCATCGTGGTTCCCGAAAGCACAATGAGACCTGATGGGGCCGGATCGGGGTCCATGGGGGGTTCGATGGAGATTTTGATGGATGTGGCGGTGGTCAGGTCCGAACCTGCGTTGAACAGGGGGATCGGGTTGCCGGAGACGGGATCGACGGGGTTTCCCATGGCATCAACGTTGAAAATGCCGGTGCTGACGGGCATACCGCCGATGATGGCCCAGCCCTCATAGACACCGTCGACGGCAGGGTCGAGGGTCGGCAGGTTGGTGAACGAGAATTCGATGTCGCCGATCGCGGCGCCGCTGGTGTTCGCCCCGGAGGCGAGAATGATGGCCGCCAGGGCCGTAATGACGAGACATTTGCCGTGGAACATGATGAACTCCTTGTCGGACAGGGTTGAAGGTCGTGTTGACGACCTGGAACAGGCTTCGGTAAGGTCTACGAAGTCAGCAAAGGCGACGTGACAGGTCTTTTTTAGAAATCCACCTGTCCTATCTCGTGGTGCAATTTCGTAGATGGTTGATACAGAGCGTGGAGGGAGGTGACATGGTTCCGCCGAGATCTAGATTCCACGGTAAGGAGGACGAACTCTCGACCGACGTCCTCCGACGTGTGAAAAGGCGGGACCCTGCGGCCATGGACCAGTTCTTCGAACACTATTACGACCGGATCTACGCTCATGTCGTGAACATGCTGCGCGATCCCGTGCTGGGTGAAGATCTGTGCCAGGACATCTTCCTGCGGTTGCACCGCACCGTCGAGTCTCTCGATTCCGAGCGCAGTCCCACAGGCTGGGTGTTCACTGTCGCCACCAATGTCGTGAGGGATCATTGGCGATCGCGGGAGCACAAACGAGCAGAGCGGGAGCTGGGAGGGGACGACCCGGCGCGGTTCGACGTGGCCCACCCCGATCCGGGCGTGCAGGCGGTCATGGAGAAAGATGAAGAATTGCGGGCGGTGTGGCAGTCCCTCCACCTGCTTTCATCCGACGACCGCGAGATCATTCTGCTGAGGGATTACGAGGAGCTTGATACCGAGACCATCGCCGCGATGCTCGATCTGAACCCCGACGCCGTCCGCCAGCGACATTCCCGCGCCGTGACGCGCCTGGGAAAGACGTACCGTGAACGCAGCGACGCCATGGAGCGGAGACGATGAACGACGACCGCCACACCAACGGCGACAACCGCGACGCCGCGCAGGCCCTCGAAGTCCTGCGTCGTTTGCCGCGGTCCGCGTCGTCGGAGAACGCCAGGGCTCGCGCCCGTGCCGCGTTCGTCGACGGTACGGGTGTGATGCGCCTGGTACCGGACGGTCCTCGACGCAGCCGCGGGCGCATATGGGCATCGCTGATGGCGGCGGCTCTGTTCTGCACGGTCGCCCTGTTGTTCGTGGGCTCGACGCCGACGGAGCATTGGGTCGTGGTCGACGCCACCGAGGGCTCTTCCCGCGTTATCGGCCTGCGCCTGGAATCCGGTGTCCTGTCGACGGGGCCGGGCGAAGAGATCGAGGTTCAGCTCGGTGATCGCCTGCGTATCCGCATGCTGGCCGGAACATCGGTCGAACTGCCGCGCGCCCCCGGCCGCTGGATCGACCAGGTCCGCGGCTTGACCATCGCTTCTGGTGAAATCTACGGCACAACCGGCGGACGTCCTCTCGGCTTCCCGCTGACCTTCGTCTCCGACGAGTTGAGGGCCAAGATCACCGGTACGACCTTCGCAGTCTTCCGGACCGAAGAGGCTTCGTGCGTGTGTCTGTGGGAAGGCGGCATCACCGTCGATCCCCAGATCGGGGATCACCCCGACGTGGTGCTGACGCCGGAGCAGCGCGTGTGGGTCTTCAGGGACGCCCGCGCTCCCGAGGTGATGCCCCTCGATCCGATGGAAGTCATGAAGCTGCAGATGATGAATGACGCGGGCATTCCCGACCGCGACTAGTCCAGCGCAGGATCGCCGCCGTATCCCAACTTTCGCCAGTCCAACACTCCGTCCGGGCCGTGACAACTGTTGCAGCTCAGGGCGCCTTCCCGCCTTATGCCGTGGCTGATCTCCAACCTCGCGTCGGTGGGGATCCACCGTGCTTCGACATTGCGTCCGGTGCGCACGTCGTCGTAGGCCCCGGTGTTCCAGCCGTCGATGGCCATGTAGCTCATGAACCTGTCGAGCATGTACACCTTGAACATCCAGCCGTACATCATGCCCATCATGGACTTGTCCATTTCAGCGCGGGCCGCGGCGTCGGGATCCCCGGTGCGGTAGTAGGTGGGCAGGTTGTAGGGCACGAACATACCGCCGAAGGGTCCCATGTTGCCCAGGTCGATGTGTTGGCGACCGTTGAAGGGCTTCATGGCATACAGCTTGGATGGCTTGCGGCGGGCGATGGGCCGCATGACTTCTTCGTACCAGCCGTCGTAGTCGAAGTCGGCGTACTCGGACCAGCGGTGGGCGGCGTCGTAGAACGAATAACCCGTGCCGGGATCCGGGTGGTCGCCGATCGGGTTGCCGAGGAATGTTGCGTCACCGTTCCACCAAACATAGTCGATGCCTGTGCCCGGTTCCGTCCCCTTGACGGTGTCGTGGTATAGGTGAATTCCGGGATCCTCTTCCCACACCGTTTCGGCGAAGTCTCGCATCGTGGCGTTGTCCGGATGCAACGAGGGGATGTGGCAGGTAACGCAGGCCACTCGCTCGATGTGGTCGTCGTACATCGTGTCGCTGTGAATGGGGAGACTGTGACAGCGGGTGCAGGCGACGTCGAAGTCGGGCAGGTCGTTGGCCATCATCGTGGTGGTGTGACGGCCTTTGGCCATGCGGTGGCCTTCTGTGTGATGGCAATCGAGGCAAGTTAGGCCGGCGGCGGCATGGACGTCCCACGTGGGCGAAAAGGGCGTACCTCGCTTGGAGCCGGGATGCTGGACCCGGGGTCGCGGATTTCCTTGCGCCAGAATGCTCGGCATGAACGACGGATCGGCGTCGTCGATGTAGAGATCGCCGCCTAGGTTGTGCTGATGACAGCGCAGACAGGCCTGAGCCGTGGGGGTGACGACAGTCAACGCGGCTCGAAGCGAACGATCCTGTCCCCAGCGCAGGCGGCCGTTGTCTTCGACCACGACCTTGCGGTTCATGTCGTAGATAGCTGCGTGGCAGATCAGGCAGTCGATGGCATCCTTCTCTGCGGGCAGGGTGCCGTACAGGGGCATCATCTCGCCGAGGGGGGCCTGGGCTTGGCCGCCGATGTGGCATTGGCCGCAGCCCTCGCTCAAGGTATCGCCGCGTTCGGTAATCACGAGCTCGGCCCAGGCGGTCATGGCGAATGAGCCGGGCTTGGGACAGGGGCGGTTGATCTTGCCCATCGGGAAGTCGTCGGCGAGCTCGCCGTTGAAGCCCCACACGTTGGGGTGGGATGTGGTGAAAAATCGGTAATGGGCGGAGTCGGTAAGGTTGGTCATCAAGTCTTCGGAGTGGGCGATGCCCGCTTCGTCGTCGAAAGTAAGATCGGCGTGACAGCCCAGGCAGGTGCGTGGGCCTTCATAGGCGAGGATGCCGGCTTCGTGGAAGCGGTCGATGTGATCGAAGGCCAGGTCCATGGTCGCGGCTGCGGCTTGAAGCTCAGTTGAGAGGCCGAGAAAGGCTTCCGGAGTGACGGTGACGACGGGAAAGGTCATCACCGCGGGACGCGAGTCGGCCGGCATCATGGCGTTGATCATGTGGGACCAAGCCTGCCAGCGCCAACCGGCGAGCAGAGCGACCAAAAGCAGCATGACGGCAATGCGGCGACGATTCATGTGTCGGCCCCCTATGCGGATCGAATGGTGATCCGCCATTGGTGGCGAATTGATAAATGTTTGTCAAGCACCTTTGCATGTCATCGTCAACCCGATGAGAGCCTGTTTGGTCCTTTCCTGTGACGAGTGGGTATTCAATGGCTATATTGCATCGGTTCGCCCGAGCCGATGTCTGCGCCATGGAGCCGTCATGTCCAAGACCAAGATCTTCCTCGTCGCCGCTGCACGTCCCAACTTCATGAAGATCGCGCCCATCTGGCACGAGACGCAAAAGCACCTCGATCGTTGCGAGCCCATGCTTGTGCATACCGGCCAGCATTATGACAAGAACATGTCGGACGTGTTTTTCGAGGGTCTCGGACTGCCCAAGCCTCATATCCATCTTGGCGTGGGGGGCGGCAGCCACGCCGAAAACACCGGCGGCGTGATGATCGAGTTCGAAAAGGCATGCCTGGAACACAAGCCCGATGTGGTCGTGGTGTGCGGTGATGTGAACTCGACGATCGCCTGCGCCCTGACCGCCAAGAAGCTGTGGATCAAGGTCGCCCATGTGGAGGCCGGCTTGCGAAGCAACGACTGGTCCATGCCCGAAGAAATCAACCGCCTGGCCACCGATGCGATCAGTGATCTGCTGCTCACGCCGTCGATCGACGGCAACGAGAACCTGGGTCGCGAAGCCGCCGATGCGGGACGCGTGCACCTGGTGGGCAACATCATGATCGACAGTCTGGTCAGCGCCCTCGATCGCGCCAAAGACCGTGCGACATACGAACGATTCGAGGCCGATCGGGGTGGTTATGGTCTTGTTACGCTGCATCGTCCGTCGAATGTGGACGATCCCGACTCACTGAGCACGATTTTCGCTGCTTTGGTCGCCGTTGAAGCGCCCATCATCTTTCCGGTTCATCCCCGTACGCGGAAGGTCATGGCCGAGCACGGCATCGGTGAAGGTTGTGCAGAGGGTCCGTATCCGGTTCATTTGGCAGACCCGATGTCCTACGACGATTTCGTCAATCTGACGATGAATGCGAAGTTCGTGCTTACGGACTCGGGCGGCATCCAGGAAGAGACGACCTATCTCGGGATTCCCTGCCTCACGCTCAGGCCGAACACCGAACGACCCATCACGATCACTCAAGGGACGAACGAACTCGTGACCCTGGAGTCGCTCGAGGGGTTTCTCAAGACGATCATGGCCGGCGAGTGGAAGAAAGGCAGCATCCCCGATCTCTGGGACGGCGCCACGGCTGCTCGCATCGTGGCGCTTCTGCTGAAGGACTGATATGAACGACAACAACAGCGCCAAGCTTTTCGAATTTGCCGGCATCCGCACGTATGTGGACCAGGACGGGTTCCTCGTGCATCCGGAGGAATGGAGCCGCCGCATGGCCGCCGCCCTGGCCGCTGCGGACGGAGTCGGCGACTTGAGCGAAGACCACTGGAAAGTCATGTCCTATGTCCGTGACTACTGGCGCGAGAACGACGTGGCGCCCATGGTGCGCCTGCTCTGCCGGGAGACCGGCCTGAGCCTCAAGCAGATCTACGACCTCTTCCCCAATGGACCCGCTCACGGTGCCTGCAAGTATGCAGGCCTGCCTCGACCCGACGGCTGCGTTTAATGTTCATCTCGACCGAGAATATTCTTCTCAGATAATTTTTGGGAATTCTGAGGATCGATCCGTCGAAAGAGATGAACTCTTTCGGGGGTTCGATGTGCAGGTGACCTCGTCCTCTTGTCGGTGCGTTGGGCGACACACCAATGGCAAGAGGTCGAAGGGCGGGATCCGTACGGATCCTTAATTGATGTTCGAGATATTGGTTCGTTCCATATCGTCGACGATATGTGCGGATCCTGCTCGGTTTCCTGCAATTCAACGGTTGTCCCCTTGAAATTGTGTTTGGCCGTTTTGTTGCGACATGGCGGCCATGCATACAACCAAAATGGGCTGGCAACCCCCACACTGCCCCAACCATAACTGTAAGTACCACAACGGCATCCACGACCAGTGGCCCTATCGCAAGCACGGTTTCTACCAACGACGTATTTCACCATTCCGTATCCAGCGGTTTACATGCCGCTGCTGCGGCAGAGCCTTCAGTTCCCAGACCTTCTCTACTACCTATTGGCTCAAGCGCCCCGATATCCTCGAGGCTCTGATGATGAAGACCGTCGGCGGTATGGCCAACTGCCAGATCGCCCGGGATATCCGTGCCGCCCCATCCACCATCGACCGCCAGCTCTCACGCCTTGGGCGCCACTGTATGCTCTTTCACAAACAGATGCTCAAAGGGGCGGAGCCACCGAAGGAAGTCGCCATCGACGGGTTCGAGTCCTTCGAGCTCAGCCAGTACTACCCGTTCCACTTCCACATCGCGATCGAACCCGACAGCAGCTTTTTCAACCACTTCACAGACAGCGAGTTGAGAAGGAAAGGGCGGATGACAGAAGTCCAGAGAAAGCGGCGGGCGTTGCTGGAGAAACGGCACGGCCGGCCTGATTCGAAAGCGGTGGAGAAGGATGTTGGCGAGTTGTTGGCGACGGTCCTCGATGGAGTGCAGAAGATTACGCTTCGCAGCGACCTTCATCAGGCGTACCCGCGGGCAATCCGAAGTTTGGATTGTGAAGTGGATCACCGCACAGTTTCGTCAAGGGATCCCCGCGACCGGAACAACCTGTTGTGGGAGATCAACCGTGCTGACCGGATGATCCGGCACAGTCAGGCGGGGCATATGCGGGAAACGCTGGCCTGGCCGAAGCGTCGGCAGCGGGCGGCGGAGCGGCTGGCCGTGTTTGTAGTGTGGTGGAATTATGTGCGGACGCGGTGGGCAAAGCGGTGCTGGGAAAGTCCGGGGATGATCAAGGGGGTCGTGTCGAGGCTCATGTCGGTCGAGCAAACATTGGAGGCCAGGATTTTCAGGACTCGGATTGAGTTGTCTGAACGTTGGGGGCGTTACTACGAGGCGGAAGTCAAGACTAGGGCTTTGCTGGTACAGAAGACTCATACTTTGAAATATGCATATTAGAATGGCATCGAGTGATACCTAGAGTAATCGTGAAGTTGGGATACACAATTTCGAGGGGAGAACCTATCAGTCGAGGGCGCCCCGGAGAGAGAGAACTCTCTTCTCTAGGATGCTGCCGTCATCGGCGTGGACTCGATCGAGGAGATTCTGTGCCTCGGCGCCGCGGTCGGTCTCGCTCAGCAGGAGAGCGAGGTTGAAGCAGGCGACGCCGTCGTCGCCGTCATGGTCGAGGAGGTCGCGAAGGATGACTTCGGCCTCGTCCAGCCGGCTGGAGCGATAGGCCGTCAGGGCTTCGATATGGCGGGCCCACGGTTCTGATCTGATGGATAGCGGCTGCGACTCCAGGAGAGCCCGGGCTTCATCGACGCGCCCCGAAGCCAGCATGGCCAGAAGTGTGCGCTCGCCGTGTTCGGGATCGTCGGCAATGGCGTCGAGTGGAATCTGATATTGAACGCCGGATCTGAGCGTAGCCACTTCCAGGAAGGGCCGGGTTGCCGATCGGGCCACCACGAATCCCGTTGTCGACTGCTCGTCGAGCAGAGCATGCACGGACTCGGGTATATCGAAGGTACGGGGCCCGCTGATGGTCACCAACAGGACGACAGCCAGGGAGATCGCCGCCAGAGTTGCGGAACCGAAGGCCCAGGCGGGGCGACGCCACCAGGGGGGCGTCGCGTCGGTCCGCGGAATCGGAATCGTCTCGGCGGCCGGGGTTGCGCTTTCCACTGATTCCAGACCGAGAATCATCGTCACGTCTTGAAACGCCACAAGGCACCGACGGCAACCGGCCAGATGGCGAAGCTGCTCGGGAGCAACGGCATCATGCCCGTGATCGACGATGCGGGCGATCAGGGAGGGGTTGAGATGTTCGTTCACCATGGTCCGTTCCGTTCTCCGATCGAATATGCCCGGGCGGTGCGAAGCGATCAATACTATTGGACGGAATGAGTCCAGAAATCCCCTAAGAGAATGCACAACCCGAGCAGCCCCGTGGACAGGCCGGCGGCCGTGAGGAGTCGGCGCAGAGTTCTCAGAGAGCGATCGAGCATGGTGTATACGCGACGAGCGCTCTGGAGGCCGAGAACGTCGGCGATCTCTTTGGCCGACATGTTCCGTTCGTACTTCATCTCCAGCATCAGGCGTTCGTCGTCGGGCAGTTCCTTGCGGTACTCCGCCAAGGCCGCAAGGGTACGGTGAGTGCGTTCTTCGCGGTGGTCGAATTCAAGGTCCAGGGTTGCGGATCGTTCGGCGGCCTGGCGCCTCATTTCTGCGTGGAACTCCAGGAGGCGTCCGTCGTCGGGTCCGATCATGGCGCCTGGTCGGTCCCAATGGATTCGGTGCAGGGTGCGGGGGTCGAGAACATCGAGAATCTCGCCCAGCAGGGTGGCTATGGCGTCGTCGGCTGTGATCAGATCCATGCGCAGCAGGGCGGCGCGGACTTCGGAGTACGGCAGGCCGTCGATAAAATAGAGGCGGAATAATTCTCGGTGGGTACGGCCCAACTCGCAGACTGAGTGGGGAACAGAGCGTCGTCCCAAGCGCTTACGGCGCAGGTCGATGGCCTTGTTGCGGGCCATTGCGATGAGCCAAGTGCGTAGCGAAGATCGACCGTCGAAGGATTCGAACGCACCGGAATCGAGTTCCTCGAGGACCTCGGTGCACACGATCTGGGCGTCTTCCATGCAGCGCGTAACGCGAAAGGCGGTCCGTTCGATCGCGTCGAGATGATCCTGATCGAGTCGGTCCAACGTCATGCAGCCCCCCGCATTTGATCTCTGAGAAGATACCATTTTTCGAACTCAGAGTCCAGATGGAGCCGCGTCTGGACCCGGAATCCGTTCATTCACCTGGAACTTTCGCGTGACCGGTTATATTCTCGACCCTCCGGCGGCCGTCGAGTTTGTGAGTTCGACGGTACGATCTGCACCCTGAGACAATCGACAGCATACGGAGATCCATGTTCGAGCGACTCGGGCGGACCGTGAGGTCCCTCAACCCCTACCGCGACGGTCCGTTGAGCAGGGCGGTGCGACAGCATCGGCTGTTGTTTTTTGTGATGTTCTTCGGGGTGATTGCGGCGTTGTCGGTGAGTTTGTCGTTTGTGATCAGGTTCAAGTGGTCATGGCTGGTCGTCGACGACAGGTGGCCCCAGTGGTGGCGCACCATGCTGGTGCTGGCCGTGCCGGTGAGGCTCGCCCTGTTCTACGTGTTCGGTATCCATCGCGTGTCCTGGCGTTTCGCATCGCTGCGCGATCTGCCGCCTCTGGTGTATTCCACGCTGGCCGGGTCGGTCGTCATAGCCATGTCGCTCATGTGGTCTCACCAGGGAGCATTCCCGAGATCCGTGATCATCATCGATACCGTGCTGTGCCTGGTTTTTACCCTGTTCGGCCGATATGCGTATCGCATTCTCGACGGAATCCTGTCGGTGCTGCGCCCCGGGCCCCAGCTGAGGGTGGTGATCGTCGGCGCCGGCGAGGCGGCCAACCTCGTACTCGAAGCCATGATGACGCCGCGGCTCAACGACTTCAAACCCGTGGGCATCGTCGACGACGATCCGCTGAAGAACGGTACGACCCTCCACGGCATCCCCGTTTCGACCCCTGTCGACAAAGTGATCGAGGTGGCGCAGAAAAACCGCGCCGATGCCGTGATCCTGGCCATGCCTTCGGCCTCGACCAACCAGATCTACCGCATCGTGAAGCTGTGCCGCGACACGGGACTCCCCCTGAAGACGACGCCGGATATCTGGCAGGTGCTCCAGAGCAGCGAGGCCGTGACCCGCATCCAGGATTTTTCGCTGGACGATCTGCTGAACCGCCGCGTTGTGCGTACCGATGTGCCGGAGATTCGGAAGCTCATCGAGGGGCGGGCGATTCTGGTGACGGGGGCCGCAGGCAGCATCGGTTCGGAGCTGTGCCGTCAGATCGTGGACCAGGGATCCGCCTTGCTTGTGTGTATGGACAAGGACGAGAACGGCTTGTTTCGGCTGGATCAGGAATTGAGCACCGCTCATCCCGGCGCACGCCTCGCGTTTTTCTTGGGCGACATCAAGAACGAAGAGCGCATGGACATGCTGTTCAGTTTGTACAGTCCAGAGGTCGTGTTCCACGCGGCGGCATACAAGCACGTTCCGATCCTCCAGTACCACCCCACCGAGGCCATCCGCAACAACGTGGGGGGCACGCGCAACGTGGCCCGGCTGGCTCAGAAACATGGCGTGAACCGCTTTGTGATGATCAGCACCGACAAGGCCGTGCGGCCGACCAGCGTGATGGGCGCGACCAAGCAAATCGCCGAAAAGGTGATCCGCGGCCTGGGGCGCGCCGAACCCGACGGCACGCGTTTTTCGACCATCCGCTTCGGCAACGTGCTCGGTTCGGCCGGCAGCGTGGTGGAGCTGTTCCTCAAGCAGATTCGTGACGGCGGTCCGATCACCGTGACCGACGCCCGCATGGAACGCTTCTTCATGACCATCAGCGAGGCTGTCCACCTCGTGCTCTTCGCGGCGACCATGGGCGAGGGCGACGACGTGTTCATCCTCGACATGGGCGAACCCGTGAAGATCGACCAGTTGGCGCGTCAGATGATCCAGTTCGCGGGGCTCACTCCCGACATCGACGTGTCGATCGTCTACACCGGATTGCGCCCCGGCGAAAAACTTTATGAGGAGTTGTGGACCGAAGACGAGGAGCCGCTGCCGACATCGAATCCCGGCATTCGCAAGACGCCCAGCGGGCAGCCGCTGCCCGAGGGAATGGACTTGGAAGTGGATCGGTTGCTCGCCGCGGCCAGGTCCAACAACATGCGCGAGAGCTGGACGCATCTGCTGGAGCTGGTGCCGGACTTCCAGGGGCAGACGCGGGAGGCGGCGGAGAATACGCCGCCGGAGGACGACATTCCGCCTTCGGGCGGGCTGACATGATTCCGGAGATGCCGTCGCTGCGCAGGAGCTTCAGCTGGATGCTTGTGGGCAACATCTTGTACGCAGCTTGTCTTTGGGGAATCGTCTCGTTGCTGACGAAACTCGGTTCACCGGAAGCCCTTGGTCGCTATGCCTTGGCGACGGCCGTTGCGACGCCGCTGATCATCTTTGCGAACTTGCAGCTCAGGCCGATCTTGGCGACCGACTGCGAGGATCAATACGCTTTTTCCGAGTATCTGGCGCTGCGATTGATTTGTCTGCCGGCCGCGCTGCTCGTTGTTGCCTTGATCTCCGTCTGTTTGTACTCCGGTGCTCAGCTTGCTGCAATTCTCCTGTTCGCCTGTCTGCGAGTTCTCGACGGACTGAGCGACATCGTTCATGGATATGTGCAGAGATACGAACGCTTAGACATCATGGCGACTTCCCTCGCTCTCAAAGGGATCGGCTCTCTTGCTCTGTTCACCGCCTTGTTCCTTCTCACCGGTGAGCTGCTGCCGGCGCTAGCAGGTCAGGCCGCCGCGGGCGGCCTGGTCTTTCTGGTGTGGGACCTCCCTCGCATCAAGGGCGTCATGAAAACCGCCACAGGGACGGTCTCTTTAAAACCGCATTGGAACATGGGCCGTCTGCGGACCCTCGCATGGACATCACTGCCGCTTGGGTTGGCCATGTTGTTCATTCAGCTGCGCAATACGATTCCCCGTATGATTCTCGAAAATGAACGGGGCGAGGCCGAACTGGGCCTTTTTGCGGCCATGGCCTATCTGATCATCATTGGAAACACCGTTGTCATGGCTCTTTCGCAGTCCAGTCTCGCTCGTCTTGCTCGGGCCTATGCGGTGGACGATGCGCAGAGTTTTCTGGGAGTCGTGAAAAAGCTCATATCTGTGGGGGCGGTGCTCGGTGCAGGTGGATTGCTGGTTGCCTTGTTGGGAGGGGAGAAACTCCTGACTCTGATCTACACGGAAGACTATGCCCGGCAGGGTGGCGTATTCATAATCATCATGCTGGCCGGAGGGTTGTACTACGTGGGGACCATGCTCGGGCCTGCAGCTACGGCCTCGGGAGCCTATCGTGAACAACTCGCCATCCAGGGAGCACATGCTCTTGTCTTGCTGGTCCTTGGCTTCCTTCTCATTCCTGCCCATGGTATGTTGGGGGCGGCTTGGACGATGGTCGCAGGTGCCTTGTTGGTCACAGCGTCATACGGCGTTGTGACGTGGCGCGCGGTGAGGCGAATGAAGGCGAGGTCTGCGACGTGAGCATCCTGTTTGATCTGGCTGCGACTCAGCCCTTGCGCGGTCAGGCGCACGGCGGGGCTGAGTACGCAAAGGCCTTATTCAAGCAACTCATTGCGTGGGCCGGTCCTGGTCGAATCAAGGGATGCTACGATCCTCACCGCCCCCTAGAGCCGGATGTACGCGAAGTGGCGCTCGCTGGCCACGTGGCTCTCCTGGAGCGACCCGCCACCTCGGCGATTGGACGGTTGGCGCAGGACCATGGCTGTGATCGGTTGGTTTCGGTGATGCCGTACGATCTGCACGACGCCGACCTCACGGGCCTGGATGTGTTTCTGACGGTCCACGGCCTGCGCTTCGTTGAGTATCCTGTCGACTCCCAGGGATGGCGCTATACCGGCGGCATAGCCGAACTGGTGAAGTGGATGATCAAGCTGAGTCTGCCGGGGGTCTATGCAGCCAGACAGCGCGGGTTCTTGGATCGCGTGCTGAACTTGCCGGCTCGTAGCCTGACGATCGTAGTTCCATCTCAACATACCCGCTTCTCGATCCTGGACGAATTTCCCAACTTCGATACGACCCGGATCAGGGTTCTGTACTGCCCGGAAACCGCGGTCTCGCTGGTGGAGCCGACAGAACGAGATGTCAGGCAGATTGGCGCCCTGGAGCCGAAGCGCTACATCCTGATCGTCTCGGGCAGTAAGTGGATTAAGAATGCATATCGCGCCCTGGAGGCGGCCGTTGGTGTCATCGAATCTCAAGGCTCAGGCGAAGGTCTGAAGCTGGCGATTGCAGGTGGCGCGCCCAGGAAAATGCCAAAGCGGTGGCGGCGCCATGTTGTCGAACTCGGGCGGCTTTCGACTTCCGATCTCGCCATCTGCTACCGGGACGCCTTCTGCCTCATGTATCCTACGCTCAATGAGGGATTCGGCTATCCACCGCTGGAAGCCATGGCTCGAGGCACACCAGTGCTTTGCTCCGCCATCACATCTACGACCGAGGTGCTCGGCGACGCGGCCGTCTATTTTGCGCCGAAATCCATTCAAGAGATGAGGGTCCGACTTCGCATGCTGCTGGAGGACGACGGACTCCGCGCCGAGTACGCCGCCCGGGGCAGGGCGCGTCACGCGCTCGTGGCGGAGCGGCAGCGTCGAGACCAGGATGAGCTCTGCGCTCTCATTGTCGGGGCACGGGTCGGAGCATGAGGGCGAATGGCCTGATGATCCTGGTCGGCCTGATCGTTTTCGGCCTCGTCGTCGGTGCGATCAGCCCGCTTACGCCGGTGCTGCTGATCGCCTACGCAGCGATCACCTGGTCTCTGGCGCGCCTTGTGCTCACACCGGAACGTGCACTGCAGCATATGACGGTGTTCACGGTCTACGCCTTTGCGGCTCTGGCTATCTATCTGGCACAGCTTTGGACGTTGCCCTCGTACTATGGCTTCTCTGGCGGCTTCGGCGTGGGAACGGACGACAGTTTTTTCTACTCGCTCGTAGCCAGGACCCTGCCTGACGAGTTCCCTCTTCGGGCGGGTAATTACATTCCCGAGCACAGCTATGCCGACCTGCTGCGCATTCCCGCACGATTGGTCTGGGCGCTTGGTGGGACCCTCCATCCCCTCGATCTTTTGCTGTTCAATGCCGCGGGACTCGCCGCCCTGCCGTCGATGACGCGGGAGCTTGGGGAGCGCGTCGGGCTTGACGCCCGCTCGGCGGGGCTGGCGTTTCTGTTGATGGCGGTCTGCCCGTTCACCGCCATCAACGGTCTGGTTCTGGTCAGGGATGGGTGGCAGGCCGTCTTCTTCACGGGCTGCCTGCTCGCGGTTGTGACGCGTCGGTGGCCGGTCGCCGCGGCTCTGGCTGCAGGCACATTCTGGATGAGGGAAGGCTCGGGCCTGTTGCTGATCGGGACCGCATCGCTGTTGGTTTTCGCCGGCGAACGGTGCTGGACGAAGTACGCGCAACCCCAGAGGATGATCATTGCACGTGTTTTTCTGATAGGTTTTCTCAGTCTGGTCGTGGTCGGTGTCGTCGCGCGGTTGAGCGGATCCAACGAGTTGTCGTTTTTTCGGTCCGACTACATCGCATCGACATTGGTGCGTAGTGTAAATGTGGACAAGGGAACGTCCACATTCTACGCGTTGATGAGTCTGCCGCCTTATCTGAGGACGCCACTGACATTCGTGTTCTTTTGGGGGTCGCCCTTTCTCTCTCTGGGTTCGCTCAGCAGCGACGGCGTCTGGATTCCGCGGATGGTTCTTTCAAACTTGTTCTCGATCTTCTTCTTCTTCTACGCGGGCTGGTTTTTGAGGGGTACCTTACGCGTTGTTAAGGATAGGCGGCCCGGCATGGTCTTGGTGCTGATCGCCTTTGTGGCGGGCGTCCTCATTCTGTCGCAGGCATCAATGCAGCTGCGACACAAGACCGTCATGATGCCTCTGTTCTACCTGGTGACGGCGGCGGGGGTCACCAGTCCGTACGTGTCCCTCCGAGCTTTGGGCTGGGCGTTCACGCTGGCCCTGTTCGTATTCAGCGGAGTCTTGAATGTCTATCAGCTCTTCTAGCCGCGGTCTCGTTGTCGGGGATCGACTCCGCCTCACCATTCTGGTTACCAACCTCGATCGCGGCGGCGCCGAGACACAGGCCGTTCGACTTGCTGTTGGCCTGGCCCGGAGAGCGTGGAACGTACGGATGGTTTCGATGCTGGAGCCCCAGGACTTCACGGACGAACTCACCGCAGCCGGAATTCCAATCGTTGGGCTTGGAGTTGAAGGCGGGATGTCGATATTCGCAGTGGTGAAGCGTATGTTTGGCGAACTGCGGCGTGAACGGCCCCATGTTCTGCTTACTTTCACCTACCATGCCAATATCCTCGGCAAGGTCGTAGGTCGCCTGTGTGGCGTGCCGGTGGTCTCCTCGATACGCAACGAACATTTCGGCGGAAGGGTTCGGGACAAGATCGAATCGCTGACCTCTTCGCTGGCCTCTCTCACGACGACCAACTCGTCTCTGGTCGCAGACGCGCTCGTCGCCAGGGGCGTTGCGAAGAGAGGCGGTCTACAGGTCGTACCCAATGCTCTCGCAAGCCGAAAGGACACCTTGAGCGAAGAACATCGCTCGAACTTGCGCTCGGAGCTGGGGGGCGAGGGCTTTCTATGGCTTTCCGTTGGGCGTTTCGAGGCCGCCAAAGACATGCCCAATCTTCTTGAGGCGTTCGCGACGACGGCAAAGGAACATCCCGACGCCCACCTGGCTCTGGTTGGCTATGGTTCCCTCGCAGACTTCATCGCGGAACGTGTTGCGAAACATCCGAACGCGAACAGGATCAGGATTCTCGGTCGCCGTCATGACGTCGCTTCCTTGCTTGAGGCTGCCGACGCCTTCGTTCTGTCCTCGGCCTGGGAGGGCCAGCCCAATACCTTGCTCGAAGCTCTCGCGGCAGGACTACCGGTGGCCACGACACTCGTCGGCGGTGTCGGCGAGCTGATCGTCGATGGGGTGGGGGGCATGACGGCACCACCTGGTGACGCAGGTGCCCTGGCTAAGGCCATGAACCGGGTCATGACCATGACCAACGAAGAGCGGAACGTCATGGCAGGCAGGGGCCGCGAGCAGGTGCTTGCACGCCATGATCCGGGCGTGGTTCTCGCTCTCTGGGAATCGCTCTTGAGGGAGGTCGCCCGTGTCTGAGTCGGTGCGCCCCCGGGCACTTTTTTTCATACCCGAGGACTGGTACCTGTGCACGCACCGTCTCCCCCTGTTGCGGGGAGCCAGGGCCATGGGATTCGATGTGACCGCAGTCACGCGAGTCCGGGATCACGCCGGGCCAATTCTTGAGTCGGGGGCCGCTCTCGAACCGATTCGGTTGCGCCGAGGCTATCGGGGCCTCGTGCACGAGATCAAGGGACTGTGGCAGCTGATCAAGGTGTACCGCCGGATCCGACCCGACCTCGTCCATCACGTAACTCCCAAGTGCGTTATTTACGGAACACTGGCGGCCCGGCTCGCCGGTGTCTCCTGTGTGGTGAACGCCATGGCAGGACTCGGATTCGTCTATACCTCGCAATCGAAGAAGGCGAAACTGCTCAGTCCGATCTTCACGTCGACCCTCAGGGTACTGTTGCGCGGTTATGGCACGAAACTCATCGTACAGAACGACGACGACGTCGCGTTCTTCCGGGATCACATCGGCGTGCCCGGACCGTCCATCGAGTTGATCCGCGGCGCCGGTGTCGACACCGCTCACTTCCATCCCCCCGAGCAGGAGCCGGAAGGTCCGCTGCGAGTGGTGCTCGTGGCTCGAATGCTGGGCGACAAGGGGATCTTCGAGACGGTCGAGGCGGCGCGGCTGTTGAAGACGCGGGGACGCACGGACATCCACATCATCCTGACGGGTCGGGTCGATACCGAGAATCCGGCGGGGATTCCCCGCAAGGATCTGCAAGCCTGGCACGACGCCGGCATCATCGAGTTCACTGGTCATGTAGAGGATGTGCCCGCCTTGCTTCGGACATGTCATGTGGCCCTTCTGCCTTCGTATCGGGAAGGTCTTCCCAAATCCCTGCTCGAAGCGGCCGCCTGCGGCCTGCCGATCGTGGCCACCGATGTGACGGGATGCCGCGAGATCTGCCTGGATGGCGTCAACGGAATTCTGGTGCCGCCGCGCCGCGCCGCACCCATCGCCGACGCCCTCGAGGCGCTGGCTGATGATCCCGAACGTCGTCGTCGTCTCGGGCGGGGTTCTCGTGAGCTGGCCGTGAGAGATTTCGATGAAGCCATCGTGACCAAGAGGACCATGGCCGTATACCGTGAACTGATGGAGGCCCGACGATGAGCCGCGTGGCGGTGACAGGAGCCGACGGCTTCGTCGGTCGTCACGTGTGCCGGGCGCTGATCGCCCGCGGTGCGATGGTGCGTCCCCTGGCCCGCGACCAGGAGTGTGCGGATCGTTTCCGGTCCTTCGGCCTGAACACGGAGGCGCCGGTGATCGTCGGCGACATCGGCGTCGATACGGACTGGAGCGCGGCCCTCGACGCCGTCGACGCGGTTGTCCATCTGGCGGCCCGCGTGCATGTCATGAACGAGACGGCGGCTGATCCTCTCGAAGCGTTCCGCGAGGTCAATGTGCGGGGCACCCAACTGCTTGCTCGAAGCGCAGCTGCTGCTGGGGTGGGTCGGCTGGTGTTCGTGAGCTCCATCAAGGTCAACGGCGAAAGCACGACAGGGCGCGGACCGTTCTCCGAACGGGACGAGCCGGCGCCGGAAGATCCCTACGGGCAGTCGAAATACGAAGCGGAACTCGCCCTTAAGGCCATTGCGTCCGAGACATCTCTTGAAGTGACGATCATCAGGCCGCCCCTGGTGCACGGACCCGGCGTGGGGGGCAATCTGCTGACTCTGATGAAGTTGGTTTCGCGCGGATTACCTTTGCCTCTCGGCGCGGTGCGGAACCGGCGCAGTCTGATTCATGTGGAGAACCTGGCCGACGTCCTCGCTCTCTGCACCGATCACCCGAATGCGGTCGGCGCTGTTTTCACGGTGTCGGACGGCATGGATCTGTCGACGGCCGACCTTGTGCGGCGGCTTGCAGAGGGCATGGAGAAAACCGCCCGCCTCGTGCCGGTGCCGGTGTTGTTGCTGAAGCTGGGTCTGGGTGTTTTCGGCAAGGCGGGCGTGTACGATCGGTTGGCTGGCGATCTCGTGATCGATCCCTCGACCGTGATGATGCAGCTGAACTGGGAGCCGCCGGTTCCAGTGGATGACGGCTTGAAGACCATGGGCGCCTGGTATCGTCGCGAGCGCCTCTAGCTCAACGACCGATCCGTCATGAACGCCCGCACCCGCGTCACCGTCGTCACGGTCCAGCCCAGCGCCACCGCGAACAGCCCCCAGAAGATCTCGAAACCCCAGTCAGGCCAGGCATGGGCGGCGAACGCTCCGGCGGCGCACATCGCCATGAACACGGCGTAGATGATCGTCACGCGCACGTGGGCCCACCCCGACACCGTCAACCGCTGGTACACGTGGCTCCGATGGGCGTGGAACGGGTTGCGTCCCTTCAGGGCGCGGTTGACCAGGGTGTAGGTGGCGTCGAACAGGAACGGCAAGATGAACAGCACGGGCAGCCACAAGGGCAGTCCGGAAGAGGCGCCGCCGCCGGTGTGAGTGCGGAGCACGGCCATGGACAGCGCGAACCCGATGGGCAGACTCCCCACGTCGCCCATGAACACGCTTGCACGGGGGAAGTTGTAGCGCAGGAACCCCACGGCACCGCCGGCGAGCAGGGCCATGGGCAGAGCCAGCACCGGGTCGCCCAGATGGGCGGCCATCAGGGCGAGTCCGCCGGCTCCGATCAACGTCTGGAATCCGGCGATACCGTTGATGCCGTCCATGAAGTTGAACATGTTGGTGAAGCCCACGACGAAGAGCCATGCCGCCAGCCAGCCCGCCATGCCGAGCGTCACTTCGAACCCCGGCACGGAAAGAACCTCGACCCGCAGTCCAGACAAAGCCAGGCAGGCGGCCACCAGGGCGCCTTCGAGCAGAAGACGGAACAGGGGCTTCAGGTCGTGCACATCGTCGGCGAATCCGATGACGGCCAGCCCGAACACGCCCACCGCAAGGGCGAGCGGGAAACCGCTGAAGGGTAGGCCGCCGGCGGCCCAGAGGATGATCATGCCCGCCGCCCAAGGCACGAGCATGCCGATGCCGCCGCCCCGCGGCACCGGTCGTGTGTGGCTGCTGCGTTCGTTGGGGATGTCGAGTACCTGCGAGCCGGCCAGGGCCCGGATCACGACCGGGACACAGACCAGACTGGCCGCCGCGGTTGCGAGGGCATGCAGGACGGTATCGAACATCAGGGCTCCCGGAATGGGGTGTCGGCGGGGGGCGCATCGTCTCCGGACGGGACATTAGGGGGTGGGGGGCGTGTTCGTCAAGGCGGAGCCCCCGACAAACCCCTTGCCCCCCCAACCCCAGATGCTATCCTCCTGCAGACGACGGCATCACGGAGGCGCCGCCGCTCTCTTTTGCACCCTTCAGGGGGACCGACGACCATGTGGAATGGAATCCCGACCATCCGCGTCCCGATCCGGGGCGCCCTTGCGGCCGCGGCCGTGGCCTCGACGCTGGCCGTCCTGCTCATCCTCGCGCCGCAACCCGCCGGCGCCCAGGAAATGACCCCCGAACTCCTCGAGCAGGCCGCCCGCCAGAGCGGCATGTCGCAGGAGGAGCTGCTGCGCCGCTACCGCGCCCAGGGCGGCGCACCGGCCGAAGACGCCCTCCAGGAACCCGGCCGCACCACGCTTCCCGACGCCTACGCCGCGCCCCAGGTCGTGCTCCCCTTCGCCGCCGAGATCGAGGCCATGAAGCAGGCGGCCGTCGACAGCGCCGTGGCCGAGGAGCGCCTGCCGCCGGCCTTCTTCGGCGCCGACTTCTTCACCGGCGACCCGGCCATGTTCGCTCCGGCCGGCTTCGGCCCCGTCCCCCGCGACTACATGCTCGGTCCCGGCGACCAGGTCGTCGTCGATGTGTGGGGCGAGGTGGAGTTCCGCCACGAACGCCTCGTCGAACGCGACGGCTCGATCATCCTGCCCAAGGCCGGCCGCGTGGCCTGCGCCGGCCGCACCCTCGACCAGGTCAGCGGCGCGGTGCGCGAGGCCCTGAGCCGCAGCTACTCGGGCATCAAGGCCGACGGCAGCGGCGGCGATACCTTCGTCGAGGTGAACCTGGGACGGCTGCGCGCCATCCGCGTGTTCGTGGTCGGCGAGGCGGCCAAACCCGGCGCCTATGACATGAGCAGCGTGGCCACGGTGTTCACGGCCCTGCATGCCGCCGGCGGACCGTCGGCCGCGGGCTCCTTGCGCGAGGTGCGCGTGATGCGCGGCGACCAGGTGGTGGGAACGCTCGACCTCTACGACTACCTGCTGACGGGCTCGCGCCAGGGCGATGTCGTGTTGCGCGAAGGCGACACCGTGTTCGTGCCCCCGCGGAAGATCACCGTGACGATCGACGGCGCCGTGCGCCGTCCGCTGACCTACGAAATGCTCCCCGACGAGGGCGTTCGCGATCTCGTCGAGTTCGCCGGCGGCTTCACCGCCGAGGCCGAAACCCGGCTGCTGCACGTCGAGCGCATCCTGCCGCCGCTCGAACGAGCGCCCGACCGCCCCGACCGCGTGCACCGCGACCTCGACCTGCGCCTGAAGATGAAGCACCTGCTCCAGGACGGCGACCGGGTCACGGTGG
>ERZ890953.306-NODE-306-length-29225-cov-6.936167_pt1 | contig 29225 bp, 27 predicted proteins | sample MGYA00521264_ERZ890953 | MGnify/ENA primary metagenome ERZ890953 (study PRJEB32303, sample SAMEA104408629) | aquatic metagenome | biome: Brackish water; feature: Chemocline; material: water | place: Baltic Sea | collected 2014-10-26T21:54:00 | depth 200 m ...
CAGCCTCCCCCCACCAGCAAGCAGGCCGCGTGTCCCTGGTTCGGCCTGTGGCCGAAAAGGGGACCAAGGCCGCTGTAGGTATTCCGGGGTAGGTGTACTCGACAGCGTCGGGTCCTGCTCATGGGGCCGCGAGTGGAGGGGAGAGTCCTCGTACTGGACGGGATCGGTGATACGCTGAGCACAGGACCACATGAACACCTCTCCCTTCGCCATTGGCCTCGTGTTGCTGCTGGCCAGCTGCCATCCCGGGCTGGATTCCGGTGCGCAGGGGCTCGTCACACCGCTGCACTTCGCGTTTGTGATCCATCTGGAGGGTCACCCCTCGGTCACGCAGGTGAACCACGATCAGCGGGTACAGGCTGTACAGGACATCTCCGCCATCTTCGAGGAGCATGACGCGCTGGCCTCGTGGGAGGTGCACGACACCATCGCCTCGTCCCGGATCTTCGACGATCCCTACCTGGCGGACATCCAAGCCCGAGGCCACGGCGTCGGTGTACACGCCGACCTCGAGGCGGCCTCCGACGACGAGAATTTTACACTGGACGACTTGGTCTCCACGCTGGAGACACTGAGGGTCTCCCTGGAGTCCCAGGGGGTCACGGTGCGCCACGTCTCGGGCGCTTGCTCGCCGTTGGACTGGCCTTCGGCGGTGTCTCAGGCTGGCTACGCGTTCTACTCGGGCGGGGTCACCTACTGCCTCGAGTCCCTGCCTCCCGAGCTTCGCCCGCTCCCCCTGCAGCAGTGCCCCAAGCCCAGCGCCTGCCACGACCCCTACCCCCGGGCGATGTGGAGGCGGATGCACCCCTGGCGCGCCGATCCGGAGAACTGGACTCAGCACGACCCGTCGAGCGATCTGGTGATCATGCCCGCGATGCTGAACGACCTGTTCGCGCTGCACGAGCAGACGCGGGACGGGTACGACGGCACAGGACACTACAGCCTCGACGAGCAGGACATCGTGGCGTTGCTGGGACACATAGAACGGGCCTCGCTGCGCACCAACCCCAAGCGCCTGAACACCTTCGTGCTCCAGTGGAGCATGGGGCAGGACATCGACGAGGATCTGCTCCACCTGCTGCTGGAGAGCCTCGAGCCCTACCGCGCCGATGGCCGCTTGGTCTGGTCGACCATGCCAGGTCTCTACGACGCCTACCTCGAGTGGGAGTAGACGGGCTCTGTTCGGGGCCGAGCCCGATGCCGAGCCCGGATCAGGGACAGCTCAGCCACTCGCTGCCGAGATCCCAGGTCTTGATCAGGGTGTCGAGATCCCCGACGGTTCCGCAGACTTCGTCGGCCATGCCCTGGGCGTCGCTCCACCGGTCTACGTACTCGACGTGGAACACGGCCTTGCCGGCGCGGGTGAAGACCTCGAGGCGACCGCACTCCCCGTAGCTGGCGCACTCCTCGTTGAGGGCCCAGTCGAACCAGGGCTCGAGCTCCTCGAGCTGGTCCAGGTCGTTCTTGAGCCCCACGCTCAAGCCCCGCGTGTGGGCAGCGTCGGCCAGGAAGCGGTTGTAGTCCAGCTGCTCGGTGGCGTTGAGCCCCAGCCCATTGCGGTTGGCGTAGCCGTCGACATTGTCGGGCTCGACCCCGTCACAGCCCCGGGCCACCGCCAGATCCAGGCGGGCTTCCATGATGGACCGGACGGTGGGGTCCATGATGTCCAGCCAGTTCTCGCCATCCCAGCCGTCGAGCCCTGCGCCGATGGCGTCCTGTGGGAAGTCGTCGGCGTCGTCGCGCCAGTCCTCCCAGGAGCCTGCGGAGAAGTAGCAGGTGAGGGTGCGGCCGTCGGCACGCAGGGCCGCGAGCTTGGCGTCGGGCGCGTCGAACAGGTCAATGTCGTACATGGAGACGTCGATGGATGTGTCGATGCTGCCGGACAGCTGCCACTGCCACGAGGTGCCCGGGGCGGGGGCCCACACGTCGCCGGGCTGCACGGGATCCTCGGGGGTGTAGTCCCGACACTCACCGTCGATCCGCACCTGGCCGAGCTCGCACTCCGCCTGGGCGCCGCACCCCAGCAGCGTCACCGCAGCCAGCAGCCCCAGGGCCCGGGTCAAAGCCGCAGCTCCACCGCCACCTGGCGGCCCACCTCCACCTGCACCGTGGCGGTCCCAAGGGGGGGGCTGAAGCTCGGGCCTATGGCCTGCCGGAGCAGCGCCCCGTCCGCGTCGAAGGCCCGCCAGCGCCGGTAGGGCTCACCCTCGTCGAAGCCGGTGGCCGGGGCGATGAGGGCACCCGCGATGTCGCGCTCGATGTGCGCTGTGTGGACGGGCAGGGGGGCCGGCTCGGAGTCGCGGGTGCCATCGTAGAAGGCCGGGTCGAGGGCGTCGTCTCGCCAGTCGCAGTGTACGAAGGTGGAGTACATGCCGATGTAGCCGGCACCCTCGGCGTCGCAGAGGTCCGCCAGTCGGTCCAGGGACACGGCGGAGGGGCTCATGTCGGCCGCGTCGCCGTACATGTGACGGGAGTGGGTGACGCCCCCCACGGACGCGTTGTAGGCGGGGGAGCGGTACCCGGAGTTGACGTTGATGGAGCCGCCCGAGGCCGTGCGGATGGCCTGCATGTGGGCGATCACGTGGGTCTGGAACACCCCGTAGCGGCCCTTGTGCTCCTGCATGACCTCGTCGAGCACGAAGTTGGCGGCCAGGGCGAGGTTCGGGTCGACCGCGCTCAGATCCACGAAGCGCAGGGGCTCGGCGTACTGGGCGGAGCCCCCGTAGGGATCCGGATAGCTGTAGTCCGAGCCCCATGACGAGCTGAAGTCCACCAGGTCGACGCAGGTGGTCCAGGCACCGCTGGGGCCTGGGTAGCAGGCCTGGGGATCCCAGGGCGGCGGGTCGGTGTCGGGCGGATCGCCCGTGTCTTCCGGCGGGTCGGTGTCGTCGGGCGGGACGGTGTCGTCGGGCGGCGCGGTGTCGCCCACCGGGCCACCGTCGGTGTCGTCGCCCCAGCCGGGGCCGCGCCAGTCGTCAGGGAGCGGAGCCTTCCTGAAGTCCTGGGCGCAGCCCACAGCCAGCGTGATGAACAACCACATGTGAGGGCGCCTACGGCTTGACCACCTTCACCAGCTCGACGTCGAAGACGAGCATGCCCGCGGGGCGGCCGGGCTTGCCCTGGTAGGCCAGCTCTTCGGGAATCCACAGGCGGCGCTTCTCGCCCTCGACCATCAACTGCAGGCCCTCGGTCCAGCCGGCGATGACGCGGTTGAGGGGGAACTTGGCGGTCTCGCCGCGCTCAACGGAGCTGTCGAACATGGTGCCGTCGGTGGTCCAGCCGGAGTAGTGCACTTCGACCACGGAGGTGGCGGCGGGGCGGGACTCGCCCGTGCCCGGGGTGAGCACCTTGGACGCAAGGCCCGAGGCGGTCTTCTCGGCGTCGGCGGGCGGGCCAGCCACGTCGGCGGGGGCGGCTGGAGGCTTGACGATGCTGAGAAGCTCGACGTCGAAGACGAGCATGCCGGCGGGGCGTCCGGGCTTGCCCTGGTAGGCCAGCTCCTCGGGAATCCAGATGCGGCGCTTCTCGCCCTCGACCATCAGCTGCAGGCCCTCGGTCCAGCCGGCGATGACACCGTTGAGGGGGAACTTGGCGGGCTTGCCGCGCACGACGGAGCTGTCGAACATCTTGCCGTCGGTGGTCCAGCCCGTGTAGTGGACCTCGACCTTGGTGGTGGGGCCGGGGTGATCGGCACCGGTGCCCGGGGTGAGGATCACCGAAGCCAGGCCGGAGGGGGTGGACTCGGCGCCAGCGGGGGGCGCGGCCACGTCCTCGGGAGCCGGGAGCTCGGTGGGGGCGGCCGCGGGAGGCTTGGCGTCGGCGGGCTTCTGGGCCTGGTCGGCCTGGGCCGGCGTCTGGTCCTTGGTGGCTTCGGGAGTGTTGGTCTCACAGGCGACCAGCGCCAGGCAGAGGGCGAGGGTGAGGGTACGCATGTTGCCTCGTGTGGGTGGAAGGGACTGCGCCTCTAACCGGGGAGTGGTCGGTCCGCTCGAACCGGGGCTTGGCACCTCTGGAATGGTCTGTGTGCGAGGCCCTACGGTTCCAGCTGGGATTCCTTGGCGATGCGCGCTTTTCACGGTATGAGGTGGCGGTTCAGGAAGCCAGGCCCGACGGGCCCAAAATCAGGGAGAAACGGATGTTCAAGAGGTTGGTACTGCTCCTGGTCGCGCTCATGCTCGCGTCTCCGGCGTTGGCTGTCGAGCTCAAGGGCCAGATCAAGGGCACAGTCTTGGATGACCAGGGCCTTGGAGTCCCGGGCGTCACCTTGGTGGTCACCAGCCCGGCCCTGCAGGGCCGGGGCGGCGACAGCACCGACGCCGACGGGCGCTTCCGCGTCGTGGGCTTGCCCCCTGGTGAATACCAGGTCGAAGCTACCAAGCCCGGCTTCAGCAGCTGGATCGCCACAGGCGTCGACGTGGCCGCTGGCTCCACCATCACCCTCGAAGCCAAGCTCCAGGTGGTCACCGCGGGTGAAGAGTTCGTGGTCGAGGCCGAGGCTCCGGTGGTGGACGTGACCTCCGCCAGGACCGGCGTGGTCCTCACCAAGGACATGATGCGGGACATCCCCAACTCCGCCCGCGACTACCAGGGCGCGATCTCGGTGGCCCCGGGCGTGGTCGGTGGCGGCAACCCCAACATGCACGGCTCGTTCGACAGCTCGAACCAGTACTACGTCGACGGCGTCAACACGACCGACCCGCTCACCAACACCTTCTCCATGAACATGAACTTCGACGCCATCAAGGAGATTCAGGTGATCACCGGCGGCATGGACGCCGAGTACGGTCGGGCGCTGGGCGGCGCGGTCAACGTCGTCACCCGCTCCGGCGGCAACGAGTTCGAGGGCGACGCGCAGATCCTCTACTCGAGCAACGCCACCTACCTGTACAAGCCGCTGCCGGGCGAAGAGAAGGACGAGTCGCAGAACGCCAGCCAGTCCCTGGCCGTCAACGCAGGCGGCCCCATCATCAAGGACAAGCTCTGGTACTTCACCAGCCTGCAGATGAACCTGTCGCTGTACACCCCCCTGGTCCCAGAAGAGGTCCAGCGGCCCGTGCCCATGCAGACTCGCTCGTGGAAGTCCGCCTACATCTTCGGCAAGCTCACCTGGAAGCCCCACCCCAACCACCAGATCTGGGCCCACGCTCAGCTCGATCCCACCAGCATCGACAACGCCGACGGCTCGGTCTACACCCTGCCCAGCGGTGAGTATCTCTGGAAGCAGGGTGGCTGGATCGCCTCGGTCGGTCACATGTGGGTGCCCTCCCGCTCCACCATCCTCGAGACCCAAGCCTACGTCCAGCAGTCCTACCTCAACTACAGCTCCATGTGGGACGACTGCGATGACTACGCCGAGCGCACCGGCAACAACGAGCGCTGCGAGGACGTGGGCTGGTTCGCCTACGACCCCGACGGCTTCAACGCGGGCATCCACCCCTACGACTACAACTCCCGCCGCCAGCGCGCGTCCCTGAGCACCAAGCTCACCCAGTACGCCGACTTCCTGGGCAGCCACGAGCTCAAGCTCGGCGCCCAGGGTGAGTTCATGTCGTCCTACTCGGCCCTGCCGAACATCGACGTCAACGGCGATCCCCAGTGGTCCCACGGCGGTGATCCCACCGATCTCGACAGCTACGAGCCCTACCAGCGCACCGCCTACGAGACCAACCTCGAGGCTACGCTCACCGGCGTGATGGCGTCTGCCTACCTGCAGGACGTCTGGCAGCCCTTCCCGCGGCTCACCCTGCGGCCGGGTGTGCGCGTGGACAGCTCATCGCTGCGCAACGACGCGGCCACCGAGGTCTTCTCCTCCGTCACCTTCTCGCCCCGCTTCGGCGCGGCCTTCGACCTGACCGGCGACGGCAAGACCAGCCTGCATGCCTACTACGGTCGTTTCTACGACACGGGCTTCCTCTACCTGGCCAGCATCCTCGAGGAGAACACCGGCGGCACCAGCCAGGAGTACTGGGACGACATCACCGGGGACTGGGCCGATGGCAGCCAGGGCTCGGCCGACAAGTTCCTCAAGCACGACTCGCTGGTCAACCCCTACTCCGACGAGTTCGACGTGGGCCTCGGCCGCGACCTCGGCGGGGGCTGGGGCGCCGACATCAACTTCACCTACGAGCACTCCCACTACTTCTGGGAGGACGACGAGGTGAACCTGATCTGGAACAGCGACGGCACCAGCGTCATCGGCTACCGCAACGGCGCCAACCAGTACATCTTCCGGCAGCGTACCCCAGAGCAGGCCTACACCAAGTACACGGCCCTCGAGCTCAAGGCCTCCAAGCAGTTCGACGAGAACTGGGGCCTCATCGCGTCGTACACCTACTCCCACGCCTACGGCACCCACGACGATCACGGTGCCACCTACCTGATGGACAATGCCCAGCAGGTGCAGTTCGAAGAGGGCGTGCTGTCCTACGACATCCCGCACTACGTCAAGATGTCCGGTTCCTACCGCGACCCCCACGCCGTGCGGATCAGCGACAAGCTGGACATCGGCTGGCTGGCTGGCTGGGACTTCATGATGCGCTCCGGCTACCCCTACCGGAAGATCTACTACAACAACTACTGGGGCGGCTGGAGCAACTACGGCGACGACGGCGACTTGCCCGACCGCCTGCCCGCCATCTCCAACACCGATCTCAAGGCCGGCATCACCGTCGCAGCTGGCCGCACCACCTGGGACATCACGGCAGAGTGCTTCAACGTCTTCAACAGCCGCGAGGTCGTGGGCGTCAACACCGTCTATGACGATCCCACCGCCGCCGATGGCATCTACACCGACAGCAACGGGGACGTGCTCTATGGCTCGCCCACCGGCCGCCTGTCCCCTCGCTACTTCCAGTTCGGCATCCGGGGAGAGTTCTGATGAAGCGCACCAGCCTCACCATCCTGATCCTGAGCCTCGCTGTCGCCTGCGCGCGCACCGAGGAAAACATCGACTCCACGGTCATTCGTGGCAACATCATCGTGCCGCCCACGACCACCGCGGAGCCAGCTGACGCCACCAACGACAGCTGGTCCGCACCCGTCGAGCTCCCCATGCTCAGCTACAGGGAGATGACCGTCACCGCCAACGCCGAAGGCTTCGGCGACCTGGAAGGCGGCGTCAAGGGACGCAGCGACTACTACACGGTGGTGGCGGCCGACAGCGGCACCATCTCCTTCGACCTGGCCTTCGAGACCGCGCAGGGCATGGGCCGCGACAAGACCATCCTCGAGCTGTACGTCTACGACCTGGACAACGCCGAAGAGGAGTGCACCACGTCGTACTCGTGCGCCGCGGTTGAGCCCGAGTGCGGCTGCACCGCCAGCTACGACGACGGCAACGAGGAGTGCGTCGAAGACAAGGCCTGCGCTGACGAGTGCACCTGGGAGATCGTCGCCACCGAGACCTGCATGCCCATCGCCGAGACCATGGTCTCCAGCGACGGCACGCTGGGGAGCATCAGCACCAGCCTCGACGTGGTGGACGGTGCCACCTACGGCCTCGAGGTCGTGGCCGTGGACAGCACCGAGTACGAAACCGGCAGCGCTCTGGCGTACAGCTTCGCATTCGGCGCCCTCACGCCCGAAGACGACCAGTTCCTGGTGGGCGCGTACCTCAGCCAGGACGTCACCGATCGCGGCAACCCCTTGGCGGGTGCCTCGGTCTACGATCTGCAGTGGGACGAAGTCGAGCGCGCCTGGGTCGGCAAGTTCGAGATGCTCCACGTCAAGTCGGTCGTGACCGAAGACGTCAACTGCGCCATCGAGACCGACTACGACTGTTCGGCGGCGGACTGCGGCTGCGCGGCCAGCTACGACGACGACGCGAGCGAGTGCGTGCAGGACCCCGCCTGCGAAGAGGAGTGTACCTGGGAGATCGAGACCACCGAGACCGAGGTCTGCGAAGAGGAGCACACGGTCACCGAGAGCGAGCCCCAGGTCTGGTTGATGGGTGGCACCTGGCCGACCCTCAACTCCTCCATCCCCTCGGGCTCCCTCTACAGCACCGAGGCCGTGCAGGTCGCCACCGGCGACGGCACCGAGCAGGTGGGCGACTGGGGTGACACCGCCGCCCCCGAGCCCGAAGAGGTGGACACCGCCGACACCGCCGGGCCCGAGCCTGTGCCCGTACCCCGCGGTGAGATCGTGGTCGTCATCGACGCCCTGCAGCCCAAGGTCATCGGCTGGGAGTACACCGAAGAGGAGCCCAACGACGTCGGCCTCACCGAAGACGACGAGCTCGACTGGGACAACGTCGCCACCTACGCCAACATGCTCCCGGTCGCCAGCGGCCCCGGCTTCGTGGACATCGTGCACGGCGTCGTGGTCTATGACACCGACGATCCGGACTACTCCGGCGACAACGACGTGTTCGGGCTCACCGTCGCGGAAGAGATGAACATGAGCTGCACGTTCACCTACTCCAGCGACATGGACAACCTGGACATGTACCTGCTCGACTCGAGCGGTGGCGTGCTGGTGGCGGCCTGGAACTTCGGCGACGTGAACCCGGAAGCCTTCACCACCGAGGCCGTCGGCTTCACGCTGGTGCCGGGCGAGGAGTACTACATCGTTCTCTTCGGCTGGACCGGGACCACGGGCGAGAAGGCGTACAACGTCGAGCTGGAGTACAGAGGCCTATAGTCGGATCGACCGCTTCGACCCGTCCCACGGCCCGGCGTTCTTTGGATGCCGGGCCGTTGTGCGTCGACGGCTGCGGACCCGGGAGGCGTCGCAGGTCCTCGGTAGGTCGGGTGTGCCGGACCTGGCGATGTGCTGCCGGAGGTAGGCGAGAAGAGCGGGCGGACGCGCCAGCGCGCTGCTACTGGGCCTGACCCGCCGCGCTGTCGATCTCCATCATCCACTGGCGCGCCATGGTGGCCTCGTCGCTGGCTGGCGCCATGTCCAGCACCTTCTCCAGCAGGACCTTGGCCGCCTCGTCGTCGCCCAGGTTGCCCTTGGCGTAGGCCAGCCACAGCACCGGACGGGGCTGGTCGGGATGGGCCTGGACGACCTCCTCGAGGCCCTCGCCCGCCTTGGCCACCATGCCCACGTTGATGCGCATGATGTTGAGGTGGGTCTTGACCAGGGGGTCTTCGGGGGCGATCTGCCGGGCCTTCTCGACGGCGCTCATGGCCAGGGGCAGCTGTCCCTGGAGGATGGCGTCGTAGGCCATGGAGTTCAGCTCCGCGAGATCGTCAGGCAGGCTGCCGGCCATGGAGGTGACCTCGGCCATGGAGCTGGGTGCGCCCATGCCCCCCATGCCCGAGGAGGCCTGAGTGCGAGCAGGGGGCTGGTCCAGGGAGACGGGGGTGGCGCTGGAGCTGTCGTCGGGCCAGGCCATCATGCCCAGGGCGCAGAGGGCGACGCTGCCTACGACCATGACGGGACCCACCAGGCTGGTAGGCCGGCGGTGTCCGCGCGCCTCGAGGGCGTCGATCTTACGCAGGGTCTCGGCCGCCTGCTTGACCAAGGCCTGTCGCTCGGACTGCCAGACCTCGCTGGGAAGCTTGGGGCGCTCGACCTCGAGCTCGCGCAGGCGTTCCATCAGCGCGGCCTTGTGCGCGCGCAGGGCATGGGCTTCCTCGGCGGGGGTCTGGGTGCCGGCGGCGCGCCAGACCAGCACTGCGCCTGTGGCGAGGCCGACGCCGCTGGCCATCAAGGGTGGGAGCCAGGTGTTCCAGTTCACGTCAGCTCCTCTCGAGCTCGTCGAGGATCCTGCGCTCGTAGGCATCCTCGTCGTCTTGTTCGCCGACGCGCTGGGCGTCGGACGGCTTGGTCACGGCGGTCATGCGCCAGGCCACGACCAGGGCGCCCAGTCCGAGCAGGACCAGCGGGCCCAGCCAGATGAGCCAGTGCCGGCCGGTGCGAGGCGGCTCGAGCAGGACCCACTCGCCGTAGCGTTCCACGAAGTAGCTGTTGATCTGTGCGTCGCTGTAGCCCGTAGCCACCAGGTCACCCGCCCGGGTGCGCATGGCGATGGCAGACTCGGCCTGGGAGTCGGCGGCGGAGAGGCCCTGGCACACGGGGCAGCGCAGGCCCTCGGCGATGGCCTGGGCGCGCTGGTCGATGACGGCGCGGTCTGTGACGGGCGGGCCGGCGGGAGCCTCGGCCAGCTGTGGGGCGGGCTCTACAGGCGCCGTGGCCGTGACGGCCTGCACCGCGTCCCGCTCTGCCATGGCCTGCATCATCGCTGGAGGAAAGTCTTCTTCGGCCGGTGGCGCCTCCTGGGCCGCGGCTTCTTGCGCGGCGTCCCGCTGGGCCATGGCCTGCATCATCGCCGGGGGGAAGTCACCTTCGGCAGGGAGAGCGGCGGGCGCTGGCTGGGCCGTGGCGCCCATGGCGCTGGGCTGCTCGCCCGCCTGCTGGGCGGCGCGATCGGGGGTCGCGAAGCCGGGGGACACCCACAGCGCCAGCGCGAGGGGAAGGAGGGGGAGGGGAGTGTTCACTTGAGCTTCTCCAGGGCGGCGAGAAGCTGGGCCTGCCCCAGGCCGCCGCTGACCTTCTCGACGATGGTGCCGTCAGCGGCGATGAAGAAGGTCTCGGGGACCCCCGCCACGCCGTAGTCCACCACGATGCGCTGCGACTCGTCCACCAGGGTGGGGTAGGCGGAGCCCGCGCGCTTCAGGTAGTCCCGAGCCCGGCCGGGCTCGTCGCCGTACAGGACGCCCAGGAAGACCACCTCGGGGTGCTGGCGAGCCGCGGCCTGCAGCAGGGGGTGTTCGCCCACGCAGGGGCCGCACCAGGTGGACCAGAAGTTGAGCACCACGGGCTTGCCGCGGAGCTTGGAGAGCTGCACCGGGTCGCCCTCGAGGCTGGTGAGGGCGAAGTCCGCGGCGGGTGAGCCGATGGTGGTGGTGGGGATGGCGTGGGGATCGTGGCCAAAGCCGCTGGCCAGGATCCAGATCAGGGGCACGATGACGAGGGCGCCAGCGGCGAGGACCTTCCAGTTCATGCCTCACGCTCCTGCTCACGGCGGCGCCGCAGCCTGGGCACGGCGGCCACCAGGCCGCCCAGCACCACCAGGATGCCGCCCAGCCAGACCCACGAGACCAGCGGCTGCACATAGGCGCGGATGGAGACCTGGTCCGAGGCCACCCGCACCGCCGAGATGTAGAGGTCCTCGGACGGGCGGTTGATCACCGCGGGGGTGCCGATGGACTGGGACATCCGGGGGTACTTGTTGAGGGCGGGCATCAGCTCGCCCAGATCGTGCCGCCCCTCGAACACCGCCAGCTTGGCGCGGGTGGAGGTGCGGTGGGGGTCATCGATGCGCTCGGCACCCAAGAAGCCGATGGTGTAGCCGTTCCACTCGGTGGACTGGCCCAGCTCGATGTTCAGCTCGGCTTCCTGCTTGTAGGCGGTGGAGAAGCCGATGGAGATGGCCATCACGACCACACCGAGGTGGGCGATGTGGGCGCCCATGCGCCGAGGAGAGGCCGCCATGGCGGTGAAGGGCGCCCTCCACGCGGGCTCGCCGGATCGCCGCAGGGCGGCGCCGATGGGGGCCCAGATCTCGCGGAAGGAGACCACGGCCGCGAAGGTGGCCAGGGTGAGGGTGAGGTGGACCCAGCTGTTGTCCAGCCCCATGACCTTGGCGATGGCGCCCACCGCGATGGCGATGACTGTGGGCGGCAGCAGCTGGCGCAGCAGCACGGGCGTGGAGGCGCCGCCCCATGGAAGCGCCGGGCCGATGCCCATCAGCGCCAGCAGCCCGGCGATGAGGGGGAGGGTCATCGTCTCGTAGTAGGGCCCGCCGACGCTGACCTGCTCGCCGGTGATCGCCTGGTTGATCAGCGGGTAGACCGTGCCCAGCAGCACCGTCGCGGAGAAGACCACCAGCACCAGGTTGGCCAGCAGGAAGCCGGCTTCGCGGCTGACCAGCTCGGCAGAGCGGGGCTTGGGGCCGATCTCGATCTTCAAGGCGTCCATACGGGCAGCCAGCAGCAGCACCGAGCCAACCAGGCACAGGGCCAGGAAGCCGAGGAACACAGGCCCGACGGGGGACTGAGTGAAGCTGTGGACCGAGTTGAACACGCCGGAGCGGGTCATGAAGGTGCCCAGCATGGTGAGCAGGAAGCTGGCGATGACCAGCACCAGCGCCAGCAGGCCCAGGCGTCCGCGGCGCTCGGCCACGATCAGGGAGTGCAGGAAGGCCGTGAAGGTCAGCCAGGGCAGCAGGCTGGCGTTCTCGACGGGGTCCCAGGCCCAGTAGCCGCCCCAGCCCAGCACCTCGTAGCTCCACCAGCCGCCCAGCACGATGCCCAGAGTCAGGAAGGCCCAGACGAACAGCGACCATGAGCGCATGGTGCGGGTCCAGGAGGCGTCCAGCTTGCCGGTGGCCAGGGCCGCGACCGCCATGGCGAAGGGCACCGCCATGCCCACGTACCCCAGGTACAGGGTGGGCGGATGGACGGCCATGAGGATGTGGTTCTGCAGCAGCGGGTTGGGGCCCGGGCCCTCTGTCGGCGTGGGGTCGATCAGGGCGAAGGGGGTGGCCTCGCCCGCCACCAGCAGCGCGAAGAACAGCAGCACGAACAGCTGCACAGCCAGGGACCAACCAACCCGAGCGGGGTCGTCATGGCGCGTGCCCCAGGCGAAGAAGCCAGCGTAGGCCGCCGCGATGAACGCCCAGAAGAGCATGGAGCCTTCGAGGGACGACCACAGCGAGACCACGCTGATCATGGCGGGGGTGGTGGTGCTGCCGACGTCGGCCACGTAGGCGACGCTGAAGTCGTGGACCAGCAGCGCGTAGACCATCAGCAGCGCGGCGAGCCCAAAGGCCGCGGCGCTGACATAGGTGAGGTTGCGCGTCCAGCGAGCGGCCTCGGAGGACCGCCGCCAGCCGGCGATGACACCGGCCGAGATGCCAGCGGCGCTGGCCCCCAGGCCGAGGAAGAGCAGGGCGCGCCCGAGGGTGGGGATCACAGGCCCTCCACCGTTTCGTAGATGTCCGTGGGGTGCTTGCCCTCTTCGGGAGCACGGTATTCGTTGCTGTGCTTGACCAGGATGCGGGTGCCCTGGAAGGTGCCCTGAGCGTCGAGCTTGCCCTCGACCACCGCGCCGATGCCCTCGCGGAACATGTCAGGGGGCACGCCGCGGGTGTGTACGTCGATGGTGTTGACGCCATCGGTGAGCGCGAAGCTCAGGGTCTGGGCCTGCTCGTCGAAGGTCACACTGTCGGGCGCAACCTGGCCGCCCAGGCGCAGGGTGGGACCCACGGCGCTGGAGCCGGCGGCCAGCACCGTGGTGGGGTCGTGGTAGGGCACGAGGTTGTCGGTCAGGGCGCCTGAGGCGAGCACGCCGAAGGCACCCCCCATGACGACCAGAGCGATCACCAGCATCAGCCGGCGCTGGTTGCGGGGGCTCATGGGGACTCCTTGCGATTGCGGAGCCAGAGGCTCAGCGCGTAGCCGGCCCAGGCGAACCAGGTGATGCCATAGGCGGCCATGACATAGCCCCAGCCGCCCTCGATGGTTCCGTTCATGGGGAGTCCTCCAGCTCGAGCTGCGCGGGCAGATCGGGGAGCTCGGGCGCCACCTCTTCGCGCTGGTAGTGGCCCAGCGCGATGCGGTAGCGGGCGAGGAAGAACGCTGCGCCCAGCAGCGAGGTGCCGGCCAGGGAGACCAGCAGAGGCACCAGCATGACCTTGTCCACCGAGCTGACCTGGCTCAAGTCCTGGTGGACCGAGTCCCACCACTCGACCGAGAAGTAGACCACCGGCACGTTGACCCAGCTGACGATGGTGGCCACCGCGGTGGCGGCCATGCGGCGCTCGTGCTGATGGATCAACCGCCGCATCACGAGCACGCCGGTGAAGGCCACCACCATGATGGCCGTGGTGGTGAGGCGAGGGTCCCAGGTCCACCAGTAGTTCTGGGTGGGGTAAGCCCAGATGGGGCCCTGGATGCAGATGAGCACGGAGAACACCATGCCCACCTCGATGCCCGACTCCATGCTCAGGTCCCAGCGGGCGCCGCCGGTCCACAGGCTGCCGATGGCCGCGATGAAGGCCGCGGTGAAGGCCAGCATGGCCACCCAGGCGGTGGGCACATGCAGGTAGAGGATGCGCCCGGTCTCGCCCATGGAGGCCTCGGCCGGGGTGGACATCAGGCCGATGCCGTGGCCCACGCCGAGGATGAGCAGGCCCGAGGCGCCGAGCAGGAGGGTCCAGCGTGCGAGAGTCATTCGTCCAGAACCTTGCCGAAGAGCAGGCCCGAGAGGGACCAGTAGATGGCGTCGAAGGCGACCAGCAGCCCGATCCAGGCGGGCAGCTGGCCCATGGCGTCGCCCTCGAGCACCAGGTCGGTGGCCTTGACCGCCGCCAGGATCGGGGGAACCACCAGCGGGAAGAGCAGCAGGGGCAGCACCACCTGCTGAGAGGACAGTCGAGCGGTCATGGCCGCGTACAGGGTGCCAGGGGCCACGATGCCCGCCGAGCCCAGGATGATGACCAGCAGCAGCGTGAGCAACGAGCCGCTGATGTCCAGGTCGAACAGCACCATGGACACCGGCAGCATCACCACCGCCAGGAAGAGCAGCAGCAGCAAGTTGGCCAGGGCCTTGGCGTAGTACAGCGCCGGTGGGGGCACCGGCAAGAGGATCAAGCCCTCGATGGCGCCGGCCTCGACCTCTTGCTGGAAGGACTGGGCCAGCAGCAGGGTGGAGGACGACATGATGGCCAGCCACAGGTAGGCCGAGGCGTGATCCCGCAGGGCCATGGTGTCGGGGCCCACCGCGAACGAGAACAGCAGCAGCAGGGTGAGGGCGTAGGTGCCCAGGCCCACCAGGCGCACCCGACCTCGCCAGCCCACCAGCAGGTCCTTGTGCAGCAAGGCCAGGAAGTACCTCACGTCAAGCTCCTGTGCAGGGTGGTCCAGGCCTGGTGGGCTTGGGTCGCCGGGCCGGACCAGCGGGGCAGGCCCTGGTGCAACAGCAGGCCGTGGTCACAGAGCTTGGCGGCGCGTTCGACCAGATGGGAAGCCAGGATGACGGTTGTGCCTCGCGCGGACAGCTCGTCGACCATGCGGTCTACCAGGGAGAAGCCCTCGGGGTCCAGCTGCCCGTAGGGCTCGTCGATGAGCACCAGCTGCGGGTCCTGGATCAGGGTGCGGGCGAAGGACAGGCGCTTGCGCATGCCCGCCGAGTAGCTGCGCACGGGCTCGGGGCGCTGGTCGAGCCCGACCTTGGTGAGCCAGGGCTCCACGTTCAGGCTCTTGCCCAGCAGGCGCGCCAGGATCTGCAGGTTCTCGGTGCCGCTCAGATCATCGTACAGCGAGGGCAGGTGGGTCAGCAGGGCCAACCTCTGACGCACGGCCTCGGGCTCGCGGGCCGGGTCCAGTCCGAAGAGCCGCAGGGTGCCGCGGCTGGGCATGGTGGCCGTGCTCAGCATGCGCAGCAGGGTGGTCTTGCCGCTGCCATTGGCCCCCATGATCACCAGCCGTTCGCCCGGCATGAGCTCGAGATCCACCCGAGCCACCGCCCAGCGGCTGCCGTAGCGCCGGCACAGGTCACGGCTATGTACTGCTGGTTGCGACATGGTGTCGTTTCTATCGCCTGATCACGGGGGCTGCGCCGCCTAATACCCCGATGGATGCCTTCGCTACAGATCCGGTGGAAATGCTGGGGGCCGCATATACAAAAAAGCCCGCCCCCGGATGGAACGGGGGCGGGAAGTTGTTGCCATTAGTTCAGCACATGGCGGCCTGGACCGCAAGTGGAACTAGAAGTTGAGCTGGCTCTGGACGGCCGCAGAGAAGCCGAAGTCCTGGTCCGAGTCCCCCAGCCTGGTGGCGCCGGCCTGGAGCTTCACATTGGCCGTGTGGCCCATGTACCACCAGTTGACGCCGCCCATGACGGTCATCCAGTCCATGGTGTCGTGCTCGGCGTAGTCGAACCACTCGACCGAGACCAGGGGCTGGACGCGGTGGATTCGGTAGCCGAGGTCGCCGAAGACGCCCATGCCGTTCAGGGCGTGGGCGTCGCCCATGTTGTACATGAAGAAATCGACCTGGCCGTTGAGGCTGTGCTTCTTGTCGCCCATGGGCAGATCCCAGAAGGCATCGGCGGCCACGCCCATCCAGGCGTTGGTCTCGCCACTGGCGTCGTAGACGGCGTTGCCCTGGTAGTCCACGGCGGCACCGAAGGAGAGCACCTTCTTGGAGCTGATGAGCTTGCCGTTCTCGTTCTCCTTCAGGTAGATGCCGTCGTAGAAGAAGCCGCCGGCGCCCACGCCGTCTTCGCTGTCGAAGACGTTGAAGTTCACGCGGGCCATCATGCGGGGCAGGTCGGAGGGGTTCAGGGCGTTGTCCATGGGGGTCTCGATCATGGTGCCGGTGCCGTCATCGACCATGGTTGTGGGCAGCTGGTTCTCGACGCCGTTGGTGATGGCCAGGCGGTAGTCCAGCTTGTCGTTGGCCACGGAGCCGCGCAGCATCACGCCGGCGTCGCGCCAGATGTAGCCGCTCGAGTACTTGATCATGCCGCCGTGGTAGTCCATGGTCAGCAGCGAGGTGGCGGACTGGAAGCTGTGGTGGGCGAAGGGCATCAGCAGCATGCCGACGTCGATCTTCAGGGGCTTGCCCAGGTTGAACTCGACGAAGGCGTCCTGGATGAAGGTCTTGCCGGTCCAGTCGCCGTTCTTGCCGAAGTTGGGGTTGTCGGTCTCGGCGAAGAAGTGGACGTTCTCGCCGACCTTACCGGCCATCAGGATGCGGGCGCGGCGGATGTAGGGGTCGATGCCGAGGCCGTCTTCGGTGGTGCCGTGCTGCATCAGGTGGAGCTGGGGCTGCAGCAGGAAGCCGAGCTTCAGGCTGGCAGCATCGCTCTCATGGACCGTGACGAGGGCGTGGGCCGGCGACGCGGCCAGAGCCAAGCCGATGCTGGTGACAGCGGCGAGGGCGTGGAAGGGCAGGCGGTTCATCTGTTCTCTCCTTGGCCGGCATGGGGAGGGCCGGGGTGGTTGAATGCAGGACTGGCCGCCCCGCGTGGCGCGGATGCTAACATCGGGCCGGCCTGTTTCCAGCGGAGGAAAGGGCTAGTCGGCCTGCTTCTCGCGCTCGACGCGCTCCTTCTTTGTCACGGCCTGATCCGGGTCATGGTCGTCGGAGAGATCGATCTGACCCGGCGTGGACTTGCCGTCGTCCTTGGCCCCGTCCTTGAACCCCTTGATCCCTTCGCCCAGCGCTTTGCCGATCTGGGGCAGCTTGCCGACGCCGAAGAAGATCAGCACGATCACCAGGATGATCAGGAGTTCGGGCACGCCAATCGTGGGAATGAGGGGAAGTGTCGACACGGGACCTCCCGGCGGGCGCTGGTTCATGCGCCGCGAAGGCGGCACTCTATCGCGTCATTGTGCTCCCTGCATCCAGGGTCCCTCCGCGGCAGGCCGCAGCCAAGCTGTTGCTGAAACGAGCATATCTAGCAGCATGATCCACGCCCTGTTTTTCGGTATTTTTCCTCACGTCGGTTGAAGTGCGTTGCGGAGCAGCGATAGGGTGGGCGCCCTGTTCGACAAGGGGTGGTCCAGCCTGGGCCGGCCCCCCATCCCGGTGAGTGAATTCGCCAGGAGTAAATGCTGAAATGGACATCTCTTTCTCTGGCAGAGGCATCCGCCTGAGCCGAGCCGAGGCCCCGGACGTCGTCCTCGGTCTGCCGGCTCCCACGAAGGTCCGACTTCCACTCCGGCAAAGCTCGAGTACACCCTGCGTCGCGGTGGTCGAGAAGGGTGACGAGGTCAAGCTGGGGCAGCTGGTGGCCGACGGCCCAGCGCCTGTCCACACGCCCATCGCCGGGCGGGTGGTGGGGATCGAGGAGCTGCCGGCCGCCGACGGCTCCGCGGTGCCCGTGCTGGTCATCGAGGGCGACGGCAGCGGCGGTTCGGTTCGCTACGAAGCCGACGGCATCCCTCTCAAGCGCGATCCCGAGCTACTGCTCGAGCGCATCCGCCAGGCTGGCATCGTCCAGGCCGGGCGTGAGAGCCTGCCGCTGGCCGACATGATCGAGGAAGCCCGGTCCCCGCGCGGGCACCTGGCGGCCACCGGCGCCGCCCTGTCGCGTCCGGTGGGCCACCTCGTGGTGCGCTGCCTCGACGTCGATCCCTACCTGGTCAACCTGGCCAGCGTCACCGCTGGCTTGGCCAAGGACGCCAGCGAGCTCGACCTGGCGCTGCAGGTGTTGCTGCACATCACCGCGGCCGAGCAGGTGCACATCGTGCTGGGCAACGGTCAGCAGCCCGCCGCGGTGTTGGCCCTCGCCGCCGAGCGCGACTGGTCGGTGCTGCGGGTCGATGAGGCCGTCTACCCCATGGCCGGTGACGCCCTCGTGGCAGCAGGGGCCTCGGGGGCCGAGCCCGATGTGGCCTGGCGCCGGGTCGATGAGTCCGGCACGCTGGTGCTCGACATCGACGTGGTGCTCCAGGTGGTCGCTGCGGTCCGCGATGGCCGCCCTGTGCTCGACCGCGTCATCACCGTGTGGCGCGGCGGCAGGGTCAAGGCCATGCGGGTCCCCATGGGCGTCTCCTTCGCCGACATCGCCAAGGCCGCTGGCCACGACGGCGTGTACGGCAAGGTCATCCTGGGCGGCCCGCTGCAGGGGCTGGCCCACCACACCACCGACTTCCCGCTCACCAAGTCCATCCCGGGGCTCACCCTCCAGGAGCAAAAAGAGGTCGTCCACGACCGCAACGAGCCCTGCATCTCCTGCGGGCTGTGCGCCATGGCCTGCCCCATGCGGCTGCTGCCGGGGATGCTCAGCCGCTACTGCGAGTACGGCCAGTGGGCCGACGCCGAACAAGCGCACCTGTTCACCTGCATCGAGTGCGGCTGCTGCGCCTATGTGTGCCCCGCCGGGCGCTCCATGGTTCAGCTCATGGTGCAGGGCAAGAACGAGGTGCTCGCCACTCGGAGGACGGGTTGATGGCGCACAAGTTCCTGACCGTCTCCATGTCCCCCCACATTCGGCGCGGCCGGACCGTGCGGGGCATGATCTCCACCACCATCCTGGCCCTCACCCCGGCCATGCTCTTCGGCTTCTACCAGTACGGGCTCGAGGCCGTGATCCTGGTCGCCGTAGGCGTCGCGGGCGCCGTCGCCACCGAGGCTGCGCTCTGTCTGGTGCGCAAGCAGCCCCTCACCATCGGCGATCACCACGCCGTGCTGGTGGGGATCACCCTGGCGCTGCTGGTGCCCTCGGGCGTGCCCTGGTGGATGGTCCTGGTGGGCGCCGTCATGGCCATCCTGGTGGGCAAGGCCCCCTTCGGTCCCTTGGGCGGCGCTCCCATCAACCCCGCGCTGGTAGGGCTGCTCATCCTGGCCATCTCCTGGCCGGGTGAGATCGGCAGCTACGGCTACCCCACCACCGCCGACGCGGCCTACGCCGTCACCGACATCGCCCCGGCCGAGGCGCCGGTGGATGCGGTCACCATCGACCCATCCGATGCCGGCGAGTACTGCCCGTTCATGCTCTTCTCCGGCTTCCAGGTCGGCGCCATCGGCGCCATCTCGCCGGTCCTGCTGCTGCTGGGCGGGCTCTTCCTGATCGTGCAGCGGGTGGGTCGCTGGCAGGGGCCGCTGGGGTTCCTGCTGGGCTTGGGCCTGGCGGGCGCCATCATGCACGGCATCGACCCGGGGGCCTTCCCCCCCGGCAGCTTCCAGCTGTTCACCGGCATGGCGTTCTTTGGGGCGTTCTTCCTGTGCAACGAGTGGACTTCCACCCCGGTGACGCCCTGGGGGCTGTTCCTCTTCGGCTTCGGGGCGGGCGTGCTGGCGCTGATCTTCCGCGTCACCGGCGGCCTGCCCTTCGGCAGGGTGGCCTTCGCCATCGCCTTCTTCTCGTTGCTCACGCCGCTGCTCGACCGCATCGCGGTCACTCCGTTCGGCAAGGGGGTGCGCCATGCGTGATCAGATCTGGTACATGATCCTCGTCCTGGGGCTCGCTGGCGCCATCGCCGGGGTGGCCTTGGCGGGCGTCAAGGGGATGACCGACCCGGTCATCGAGAGCTACACCCTCGAGCAGAAGGTCAAGCCCAGCCTCGAGAAGTTCTTCGGTCCCGCCGGCATCGACAATGACTACATCGCCGATCGGGTCAAGCTCGAGCTCGGCAAGGACGACCTGGGCCGGATGCAGCGGCTCACCGTGTTCAAGGGCAAGAAGGGCGCCGAGGTCACGGCCGTCGCGCTCCAGACCGCCGCGAGTGGCTACGGTGGCGACCTCACGGTCCTCACCGCCTTCGACCTGGTCAACGGGACGATCCTCGGGGTCAAGACCCTGGATCAGAAGGAGACCATGGGGCTGGGCGCCCGCACCGCGGACGACACCGAGCCCTTCATCCAGCAGTGGGCTGGCAAGTCCTTCGAGGGCGGCGTCGCCCTGAAGTCCAACGGCGGAGAGATCGACGCCATCTCCGGCGCGACCATCTCCTCTACCGCGTTCACCGAGGCCGTCAGCAAGGCCGTCACCCTGCTCGGCGAGCGCAACGCCGAGATCATGGGGGAGTAGCCATGGCCAAGCGAACCCTCGTCCAAGAGTTCACCAAGGGCCTGTGGGAGCAGATCCCGCCCTTCCGCCTGGTGCTGGGCCTCTGCCCCACCCTGGCGGTCACCAAGTCGCTGGAAGGCGGCTGGGGCATGGGAGTAGCCACCACCTTCGTGCTGGTCTGCTCCAACGTGCTGATCGCGCTGCTGCGGCCGATCATCCCCCCCAAGGTGCGCGTGCCCGTCTTCATCGTCATCATCGCCACCTTCGTGGTCATCGTCGAGCTGGTGATGAAGGCCTACACCCCCGCGCTGTCCGCCAGCCTGGGCGTGTTCATCCCCCTCATCGTGGTCAACTGCATCATCTTGGGGCGGGCCGAGGCCTTCGCCTCCAAGAACGGTGTGCTGCCGTCCGCCGCCGACGGCCTGGGCATCGGCCTGGGCTTCACGCTGGCCTTGGCGGTGCTGGGCAGCATCCGCGAGCTGGTGGGCACCGGCGCCTTGACCGTCTTCTCCCAAGCCGACCTGGGCCTGCGCATCATCCCGCTGCCCGAAGGCCAGGAGTTCCTCTTCAAGTTCATGGTCGATCCGCCAGGCGCCTTCGTGATGCTGGGCGTGATGCTCATGCTCATGAACATCATCAACGAGCGCCAGGCCAAGGCCGCGTAGGGAGGCATGATGACCGCGTACCTGCTGCTGATCGTCTCGGCCATCCTGGTCAACAACATCCTGCTGGCCCAGTTCCTGGGCAACTGCCCCTTCCTGGGCACCTCGAACAAGATGAGCACCGCCACGGGCATGGCCATGGCGGTCACCTTCGTGCTGACCTTCGCCGGGGCCATCACCTGGTTGGTCCAGCGCTACATGCTCATCCCCTACGAGCTCGAGTACCTGCAGACCATCGCCTTCATCCTGGTGATCGCGGGGCTGGTGCAGTTCGTGGAGATCGTGCTGCAGAAGACCGCTCCGGCCCTGTACCAGGCCCTGGGCATCTTCCTGCCCCTGATCACCACCAACTGCGCCGTGCTCGGCGTGGCCATCATCAACATCCAGAAGAACTACGACCTGATGCAGACCCTGGTGCACTCCTTCGCGTCGGCGGTCGGCTTCGGGCTCGCGCTGGTGATCTTCGCCGGCATCCGGGAGCGCTTCGCGCTCTCCAAGATGCCCAAGGTGCTGCAAGGCACGGCCTCCGGTCTGATCACGGCCGGGCTCATGGCGCTCATCTTCCAGGGCTTCAAGGGCCTCTTCTAGGAGTCTGTCATGATTGAAGCGGCACTCGTTATCGGTGGGATCGGGGCGGTCGCAGCGGCCGGCCTCGGTGTGGCTGCCAAGGTCTTCGCCGTCTATGTCGACCCCAAGGTCACCGAGCTGCTCGACGCGCTCCCGGGCGCCAACTGCGGTGGCTGCGGCTACGCGGGCTGCTCGGCTGCGGCCGAAGCCGTCGCCAAGGGCAAGGCTGCCGCCACCCTCTGTGTGGCGGGCGGCGACGACGTCGCCGAAGCCGTCGCGGCCATCATGGGCATGACCGTCGTCAAGGGCGGCGAGGTCTCCGTGGCCGAGCTCGGCTGCAAGTACGGCATGGACGAAGCCCACCTCCACTTCCACTACGACGGCGTGCCCGACTGCCGGGCCGCGGTGTTGGTGGCCGGTGGCGGCAAGCAGTGCAGCATGGGCTGTCTGGGCCTGGGCACCTGTGTGCGGCACTGCCCCTTCGGCGCGCTGGTCCAGGGCCCCGACGGGCGGCCAGTGGTCATCGAGTCCAAGTGCACCGCCTGCGGCAACTGCGAGCGCATCTGCCCCAAGGGCATCATCCGGGTGAACAAGCCCAGCCGGCGCTTCACCCACGTGCAGACCACCGACGACTGCGTGGCTCCCTGCCAGTCCACCTGCCCGGCGCAGATCGACATCCCCGCCTACATCGCGGCCATCGGCCGGGGCGACTACCTCGATGCGCTGCGGATCATCAAGGAGTACAACCCCCTGCCGCTCACCTGCGGGCGGGTCTGCCCCCACGTCTGCGAGTCCGCATGCCGGCGCGGCGACGTGGACGAAGAGATCAACATCAACCACCTCAAGCGCTGGGCGGCCGACTACGAGATGAACGTGGTCAAGGACCACGTCCTGCCCCCCAAGGCGCCCCCCACGGGCAAGAAGGTCATCGTGGTCGGCGGTGGCCCCTCGGGCCTCACCTGCGCCTACTACCTGGCGCGCCTGGGTCACGACGTGAAGGTCATCGAGATGATGCCCAAGGCCGGCGGCATGCTGCGCTACGGCATCCCAGAGTACCGCCTGCCCAAGGCCACCCTGGACTTCGAGATCGAGGGCATCACCGCCATGGGCGTCGAGCTCGAGTGCGGTGTCAAGCTGGGCAAGGACTACCAGCTCGCGGATCTGTACGAGCAGTACGACGCGGTGTACCTGGCGCTGGGCGCCTGGGACTCCCGCCGCATGGGCGTACCCGGAGAGCAAGACTACCCTGAGGTGGCCTCTGGCACCGAGTTCCTGATCAAGCGGGGCCTGGACGAAGAGACCCCTGTGGGCAAGAACGTCGTCATCGTCGGCGGTGGCAACACCGCTATGGACGTGGCCCGCACCTCTTGGCGCCTGGGCGCCGAGAACGTGTACTTGATCTATCGCCGCTCCCGCAAGGAGATGCCGGCCAACGACATCGAGGTACACGAGGGCGACAAGGAAGGCATCATCTACAAGTTCCTGAACAACCCCACCAAGATCATGGGGCAGGACGGCCACCTCACGCAGATGGAGGTGGTGGAGATGGAGCTTGGTGAGCCCGACGCCTCGGGCCGCCGTCGCCCCGTGGTCAAGCAGGGATCAGAGCACATCATCGAGGTCACCGACGTCTTCGCCGCCATCGGCCAGTCTCCCAACCTCGAGTGCCTCGACGACGACGAGGTGGGCGAGCGCGTCGATCGCACGCGCTGGAACTCGGTCTTGGTGGACGAGTCTGTGGGCACCACCTCCATGCCGGGCGTCTTCTCCGGCGGCGACGGCGCCCGCGGCGCGGCCACCGCGGTCGAGGGCATCCGTGATGGACGCTTCGCGGCCAACGGTATCCACAAGCTGCTCACCGGCGACGACGTCGCGGTGCCCAACAACTGGCTGGCCCGGCCCCCGAAGCTGCCTGGCGTCGATGAGGGAGTCGCCATCGCCAAGGGCGAGCGCGTCCACATGCGTGAGCTCACCGTCGAGGAACGGGCTCTGAACTTCGAAGAGGTCGAGCTTGGGCTCACTGAAGAGATGGCCAAGCGCGAAGCCGATCGCTGCCTGCAGTGTGGCCTGATCTGCTACCGCGGCTTCCGCACCAAGGAGTCATGATGCGTGCGCTCACTCTGATCGCCGTCGCGCTGTGCGGCCTGGTGTTCTCCGCCTGCTACGAGCACGGCGACACCTTTGTGCCGGCTCCCCAGCCCATCGCCCAAGCGGGCGACGGGCCTCTGCTGGACCGCGTCGAGGGCGAACAAGGCCCCGTGATCTTCGATCACGCCGGCCACATGGGCTTCGGCTTCGCCTGCACCGACTGTCACCACACCGTGGCCCCTGGTGGCTTCCCCTCCCAGGGTTGTGTGGGCTGCCATCCGGCGCCTGCCGACGACGACCCCGCCCACGGCGGTCCCGACGACAACACCGTGTTGGTGGGTGCCACCCAGGACACCGCCGAGCTTCCGGGCGTACCCTTCAACCACTACACCCACGGCTCCAGCCGCGGCTACAAGCTGGCCTGCACCAGCTGCCACCACATGGGCGGCAACATCCCGTGCAGCACCTGCCACGGCGAGCTCGCTAAGCAGCAGGGTGCCATGGTGCTGCCCAAGCTCAAGCGGGCCATGCACCTGCAGTGCCAGGGTTGTCACGAGTCCCTGGTCGACTCCAACCCTGCGTCTGTCGCGCCGGTCGCCTGCGATGACTGCCACCGCGAGCGCGAGATCGAGCGCCTGGACGGCGGCCTGAGCTTCGAGCGCGCGGCTCACCTGGCCTGCGTCAGCTGCCATCGGGACGTCAAGGCCGACCGCAGCGCGGCCCCCGTCACCTGCGACGGCTGCCACGTGGCCGACTACCAGGCCGAGATTCCGGAACCGGTCCAGGACGAGGTCCCTTGCGAGACCGAGGACTGCGTGCCGCCTGAGCTGGAAGAGGGCGCTGAGGATGGTGAGCAGGCTCCCGCCGACGCCGAGCAGGTCCCTGCCGACGCCGAGCAGGTCCCTGCCGACGCCGGGCAGGCTCCCGCCGACGCCGAGCAGGCTCCCGCCGATGCGGCCCCCGCGGCCCCCGCTGGTCCCGCCGACGTGGTCTGGCCCGGCAGCATGGGTACGGTGACCTTCCGCCACAGCACCCATGGCGCCATGGGCTGCGACGGTTGCCACCCCGCCATGGCTCCAATGAGCTCCGCCAAGCTGGGCATGGAGCCGGGCCACGCAGCCTGTAGCCAGTGTCACGGCGCGGATGTGACCGGCAACTGCGTGCGGTGCCACATTCAGTGAGCGCCTCCTGCAGCGGCACGGGCCAGGTCGAGCGCATCCTGCCGGATGGGCGGGCCGCGGTGCGCGTGAACCGGGCCGAGGCCTGCATGGCCTGTGAATCCCACGGCGCCTGCCGGTCCCTGGGCGGTCAGGTCAAGGACCACCTCCTGGTGATCCGGAACCCGCTGCAGGCGCAGCCCGGCCAGTGGGTCAGCCTGCACCTGCCCGAGTCCAGCGTGATGGGCGCCTCGGCGGTGCTCTACCTGGTCCCGGCGGTCACGCTCATCACGGGCGCGGCCGCAGGGAATGCCGCGCAGGGCCTGCTGGGGATCGCGGCCGATCCGTCCACCGCCCTGGGCGCTGGCCTCGGCCTGCTGCTCGGCCTGGGCCTGGTCTTCCTGCTGAACCGCCGGCTGGGTGGGCTGCAGGCCTACCAGCCCAGGATGGTCGCCATCCTGAGCTCTGCAGTGGAATGACCCCTGCCGCTGGGGTGCTTCTCCTGTCCGAGCGCAGCATAGGTACAAGAATATACTCGTGACGATGTTGTGACGCAGGTTACAATTCGTGCGCCTCGGCCCATGGCCGATCCCGTCCAAAACACCACGTTATCCGGAGACTCCCATGAGAAATACCCTCCTGATCGGGCTCGCCCTCCTCGGTATCTGCACCTCCGTCGCGCTGAGCGAAGCCATCGCCCAGGGCGCCCCTGCTGACGTCACCTACGAGTGCCCGAACGGCAACGTCACCTTCTCCCACGCCAAGCACCAGGCCAAGTTCGCGGCCTGCACCGAGTGCCATCCCGAGCCCTTCGGCATGGCCAAGTCCGAGCTGGGCATGGAGAAGGGCCACGCTGGCTGCGGCAAGTGCCACAAGGCCGATGGCCCCGGCCCCAGCGACGTCGCGGCCGCGGACGCCTGCGTCAAGTGCCATGTGGTGGCGGCCCAGTAGCTTTCGATTCGACCTTCCTGTACAGTCCGGCAGCGCGCTCGCCCTGTGAGCCGCTGCCTTTCTTGTTGTTGGAACGAGGTGAGCGATGAGTGATGAACAGAACAAGCCTGGCTGCCTTTGGCCTGCCGCTTGGTTGATCTTTGGGCTGCTGGGCACCATCGTGGCCGCTGTCGCGGTTGGCTTGTCCGCCGCCGACTCCGAGTCTGCGGGCATGTTGGCCACTCAGGTCGTCGCCTTCCCCCTCGGCCTGCTGTGGTCTGGCGGGCTGGTGGCGCTGATCGTGCACTTCATGAAGTCCGGTAAGGGCGTGCGCATCGGTGCCCCTCTGGGCTGCGGCTGCCTGGGCGGTATCATCATGCTGGCCCTGGTCGTCGTCTTCTTCGTCGGGATCTTCCCGTCGTTGTAGCGCTGTCGGTGCTCAATTCCGACGCGGCATGAACCGCAGCCGCCTACGGCGCAGCGCCACGGCTGCGGCGAGGAGTGCCCAGACGATGGGCAGGGCAGGGGATGGGGCCGCGCTGCAGCCCCCGCAGTCGTCCTCGCCGTCGACTTCGCCCGTGTCGTCCGTAGGCGTCCAGGGCGTACTGTCCTGCGCACCGCCTCCGGTGTCGCTGGTGTCGCCTGTGTCGTCGGGGCTGCCTGTGTCGCTGATGTCGCCGGTGTCGCCCGTGTCGTCGGGGCCTGTGTCGCCCGTGTCGTCGGGGCCTGTGTCGCCCGTGTCCTGCTCCGGGTGGCAGTCCTCGTCGGTGAGGCCGTCGCAGTCTTCGTCGCCGCCGCCGCAGCCGTCCAGAGGCACATCGGGGTGGCGCGCGGGGTCCGCGTCGTCGCAGTCGCCGCCACCCCAGGCCATGGGCTGGTGGCCGTCGCCGTCCTGGTCGTAGTCGTCGGCCCCGTCGCAGTCCTGGTCCACGCCGTCGTACCAGATCTCCGTGGCGATGGGTGAGACGCTGGCGTCGTCGTCGTCGCAGTCGTCCCCACCCTGGGCCTGGGCGTCGTGGCCGTCGCTGTCGCAGTCGTCGTCGCTGCCGCCGCTGCAGTCGCTGTCTACGCCATCGTAGCAGGGGTCTGCGGCCCCGGGGTTGACCGCCGCGTCGCCGTCGTCGCAGTCGTCGCCCCCCAGGGAGACGTCGTCGTAGCCGTCGCCGTCCACGTCCAGGCACAGGTCGCTGCCGTCGCAGTCCTGGTCCGTGCCGTCGCCGCAGAGCTCCGTGGCCCCTGGATGAGCGCTGGCGTCGTCATCGTCGCAGTCGTCGCCCCCTGCGGACAGCGCGTCGTGGCCGTCGCTGTCGCAGTCGTCGTCGCTGTCACCGCCGCAGTCTGCGTCCAGGCCGTCGTAGCAGAGGTCCGTCGCCCCGGGGTGGACGGCCGGATCGGTGTCGTCGCAGTCGATGCCTCCGTAGAAGTCCACGGTGTAGCCGTCGCCGTCCTGGTCGAAGTCATCCTCGCCGTCGCAGTCCTGGTCGATGCCGTCGTAGGGATAGTCGTGGGCGTCCGGGCGCACACCCGCGTCGGTGTCGTCGCAGTCGTCGCCCCCTGCGGCCGCGGCGTCGTGACCGTCGCCGTCGCAGTCGTCATCGCTGGCGCCGTCGCAGTCTGCGTCCAGGCCGTCGTAGCAGACGTCCAGGGCGCCGGGCATCACCGCCGCGTCGCCGTCGTCACAGTCAGCGCCCCCACGGGCCTGGTCCTCGTAGCCATCGCCATCGCAGTCGTGGTCGTCGTAGCCGTCGCAGTCCTGGTCGGTGCCGTCGCCGCAGGTCTCCACTCCGTCGGGGCTGATGGTGGGGTCGGCGTCGTCGCAGTCGTCCCCGCCAAAGGCGACCCCCTCGAAGCCGTCCAGGTCCGCGTCGTAGTCCGAGTGACCGTCGCAGTCTTGATCGACCCCGTCTCCGATCAGCTCGGTGGCGCCCGGGTTGATGGTGCGATCGCTGTCGTCGCAGTCACCCACGCCGGTGGTGTAGGCGTCGTGGATCCACCCGTCTCCGTCGCAGTCGTAGTCCGAGGCGCCGTCGCAGTTCTGGTCGATGCCGTCGTAGCAGGTGTCGCTGCCGGCGAAGGGGCGGATGTCGGGGTCGCTGTCGTCGCAGTCCAGCCCTCCGTACAGATCGCTGTCGAAGCCGTCCTGGTCCGCATCGAAGTCGCTGCCCTCGTCGCAGTCTTGATCCACTCCGTCGTACCAGGTCTCGCTGGCCCCGGGGCTGACACCGTCGTCACCGTCGTCGCAGTCACCGCCGCCCAGCGAGCCCGAGATGCTGGCCCCCGAGATGGAGTAGCCGTCGTGGTCCGCGTCGTACTCGTCCGTCGGGTCGCAGTTGCTGTCCACATCGTCGTAGTAGGTCTCCTCGGCGTCCGGGTTGACCTCGCCGTCCTCGTCGTCGCAGTCGCGGTCGATGTCGTGGCCGTCCAGGTCCGAGTCGTAGTCGGACCAGCCGTCGCAGTCTTGGTCGACCCCGTCGTACCAGGTCTCCTCGGCGTCGGGGTTGACCTCTTCGTCCCCGTCGTCGCAGTCGATGCTCACGTCGAAGCCGTCGCCGTCGGCGTCGTGATCGCTCCCCCCGTCGCAGTCGCTGTCCACGTCGTCGTACCAGATCTCCTCGGCGTCGGGGTTGACCGTCCCGTCGTCGTCGTCACAGTCGCCGGTGCGCTCGGTGAAGCCGTCCCCGTCGGCGTCGTCCAGGCCCAGGGTGGAGAAGATCAGGTCGTCGACCCCGAAGCGGTCGGTGTGGCTGCCGGCGGTCAGCTCCAGGCGGTCGATGGCCAGGTCGAACACGAAGCCCAGGAAGACGCCCCCCGCCAGATCGTCAGCGTCGGTAGGCACGGTCCCGGCGTAGAGCACGGTGCCGTCGAAAGAGGCGGCGTAGTCGAGGTCTGCGGTGGCATCGAGCAGCCACATCGACACCGCGGGCTGGTTCTCGCGGAAGCTGACGATCAGGCTGTCCTCGGCGCTGCTGACGACCGCCTGGGCCGCCTGCAGGTCCCGGGGGGCGCTGCCGTCCACATCGGTGGTCGCGGTGGGGCCTGCCTCGAAGACCACGCCGAGATCGTCGTAGTCGCCAGTGCCGATGACCCCCAGGGCGAGGTCCTCGAAGTCCACCAGGGCCTCGTCCAGACCTGCATCGGCACGCCAGTCGGTCTCGCTGTCGTAGACGGTGGCCCCGCCGGAGTCCACTACACCGTCACAGTCGTCGTCCACGCCGTTGCCCCAGATCTCGCTGGCGTGGGGACCCACCGCGGCGTCGCTGTCGTCGCAGTCGCCCTCGGCCTCGGTGGCGCCGTCGCCGTCGCTGTCGGTGAGCGACGCCCAGACCACCTGCACGTCGTCGATGCCCCA